>Ga0187894_10003629_pt1 | contig 17107 bp, 18 predicted proteins | sample GBC1701081metaG_FD_136650 | JGI IMG/M metagenome (GOLD analysis project Ga0187894, IMG submission 136650) | White microbial mat communities from a lava cave in the Kipuka Kanohina Cave System on the Island of Hawaii, USA - GBC170108-1 metaG ...
GGCTGATGATGCGCTGCAACTCGGTGCGGCTGGTGACCTGTTTCTGGATCGTGCTGAGGCGGGAGTTGACGTCAACCTGGTTGACCGGCTGCACGTAATTGGACGAAACGCGAGGCGGAACGACGATGATCATCGTCGTGGATTCGTAGATGTTCGGCAGACCTTGCACGGCCCAGCAGAGCGCAGCCCCGGTAATCACAAACGGTACGAGTATGAAATAGCGCCGCCGCCAAAGAAGCTTCAAATATTCGGCGGGCGTTCTCACTCTAAAGCTGGCCATTATTCATCTCTCCGGTCTCTATTTTCTTCGAGCCATTTACGACGATGAGGCTGTCTGCGGGGTGATCGGTTCCGAACTGAAGGCGCGGATCGCGTTCGCGCCTTGAAACTATCCTTGTGATTTGATGATTACACAAGCTCTTCGGAGCCGGGATTATAGCTGAGGCGCGGCTTAAGCGTCGAGCGCGAATCAGTACCGCGAGCGGTAGCGAGTGTGGTTTCATCAATGACCTTCTGATTGAGTCACGCTCGCTACCGCTCGCGGCGCCGATTCGCGCGACTTGAGCGCGATAATGGGCTGAAGTACGATACCTGCGTCCATCAGAAAATTTCCGGGAACATCTATGTCAAACGCTATCTCAGTCGATCAAATCAGCAAGAGTTATGGCGATTTCGTAGCGGTCAGCAACCTCTCGTTGGAAGTCCCGCGGGGGAGCATCTTCGGTCTGCTGGGACCGAACGGCGCTGGCAAATCAACCACGATCCGAATGATCGTCAACATCACCATGCCTGATTCGGGCCAGATCACGCTCTTCGGCCAGCCGATGAGCGCGAAATTGCAGGAGCGCGTGGGCTACCTGCCCGAAGACCGCGGCCTGTACAAGAAGATGAAGGTCGGCGAACAACTCGCTTTTTTCGCCGAACTGAAAGGCCTGCCGCGTCACGAGGCCCAGAAACGCATTGACGCATGGCTCAAACGCATCGAGATGACCGAATGGAAAAACAAAAAGTGGGAAGAGCTGTCGAAAGGCATGCAGCAGAAGATCCAGTTCGTCTCGACCATTCTGCATTCGCCCGATCTGGTCATCCTCGATGAGCCGTTCTCCGGCCTCGATCCGATCAGCGCCGGTCTCTTGAAAGAGGTCGTGCAAGAGTTGAAAGAGAACAACAGGACCATCATCTTTTCGACCCACCTGATGGAACAGGCCGAAGAGCTTTGCGACGAAATCTGCCTGATCAACCACGGGCGGCAAGTTCTCGGCGGCCCGGTGCGCGAAATCAAACGCGGCTTCGGATGGCGATACATAGCGATTGACGGAGAGAATTACGAGCCGACGCTCAGAAACAATCCGCTGGTCAAAGAGTTCACCCCCAACCGCGATCACACGGAGATCATTCTGCAAAACGGCGCCGATCCGCAGTCGCTGCTCCGGCAACTGGTCGGCGGCGGCGCGCGCATCACCAAGTTCGAAATGGTCGCGCCCTCGCTCAACGAAATATTTATCGAGAGTGTGAATAGGACAAATGAACAGCAGTCGGATAGCTATAGACTTTAAGAAAAAGAAGTTCGTAGTCCCGCCTTCAGGCGGAAGCGTTGGCCGGCGAAACCTTCCGCCTAAAGGCGGGACTACGAACAAACATTTTCTTGAATGCTATAGGAGGCGACAGTATGAAAAAACTGCGATTGATTGTTCTCAATACGACGGTCATAGCGTGGTTAGCTTTTAGCGCCAATGCGGCGCCTTCTCAGCAGCCGCGGACTGAATCCCCCACCACCAACCTGGCGCTGGAGGTCACTTGCTATAAAGACAGACCGCCGTCTTATCTATCAGTGCCCAAGCATGGTTCTAAGCCTGGCGGGGCCTGGTACACGCTCTTCCGCCGCGTGCCCTCCTGGGAACCTCCCGCTGGCTCTTTACCGGTCAGGGCCGTCAATATTCTCGCTCATTTGGAAGGCGACTCGGTCCGAATCGCGGTATCTGTGTTTTTAGGCGTCCGGCTCCATGAAAAAGAAGAAGCCGTCACTACTCGTCTCGTTCACGAGAACGGGAAGGTTATCATCAGCGAGTTAACACAATTTGGAGTTGAACCTTTCGAGATCAAAGTGGTGAGAGTCGCGCACAGTCTTGCCACTCACCCACAAGTAACCAGCCAAGCCGGATCAATAGCGGTTGTCGGTATTGAGGCTAAGGATTCGACACTCCCTTCCTATAAGGTGTCGCTGCAAAATCTCTCCAGCCAAAACGTCATCGCGTTGGGGGTTGAAGTGCTCGTGAACGGCCAGAAACGGCTCAGTTCAATGCCGCACGAGAAGGAAGGGCAGCCTCTTATTATGGCGGGGGCGGTTTATGAACTCAGCGCGTTTGGCGCTAGAGACGCCCTGCTCACATCAGAGGGCTACAGGCCCGATTCACCCCAAGGTCAAGAAATCGTCATCAGCGTCGCAGTGTTTGAAGACAACTCTTACGAGGGAGACGCGGAAACTGCCGCTCGTTTCAGAGCCCTTATGATCGGCCGGAAAATACAGATCGCCAGGTTGCTGCCACTAATACAGACCGCTTCAGACTCTACCGAGTTAAATGTCTCGGCGGCGCTGAACAGACTCAAGGCGCAAGTGTCTTCTCTCAGTAATGATGTGGAGATGTCTGTGGCGGATCAATTGCTGAAAGACTTTCCAACTCTTAGCCCAAGTGTGAAAGAGCGTCTAAAGCCTGGGATTGAAGTGGCATTACATGGTGTGAAAACGGGTCTGCTCAAAGATATTCAAGAGTTTGAGAAACTCGGATCGCAATCACTTGACGCACAGGCTTTTCAAACATGGTTGAGGGTTAAGAAAGAGAGATATGAAAAGTGGCTCTCAAGACTGTAATGCTTAAACCATGAAACGCAAATCCAAACGAGAGTTGGTTCTGGACATTTACGACAACGAAGCGATGGGCGAAGTCACCGCGCGCGAGATCGCCATCATCAACCAAGCCTTGATCGAAGAGTATGGCGAAGGCGGCGCGATGACGCCCGCCGAGATCGCCCGCATCCTGCACGACGAAGAACTGCCCGTTCGATTCGATCAGATCTTCAGGATGATGACGACAACCGAGAAGTATGAGAACGCCTTCGCCGATTTCCTGGAGAACAGAGATCTCGCGCAGGCCGAGAACTCGATTCGGGAAATTGACGAGTTGTACCGGAAATTCAAGAAGATTGGTGACAACGCGGGCGTGCGCTTCGCGTTTGAAGCGGCCAGGACAGCTCGCCAAAGCGCGACTGAGCTTTCGCAGTTATCTCAGCTTTCGACGGCGAAGCGACAAGAACAAGCCGAAATTGCCCAGTGGTTCACCGTGTGGCTGCAAACGCCCGATCTATTCACCGAGTGGCTGCTACTCAGAAAAGCTTCAGCCGAATTCAAAACCCTATTTCACTATTTTTCTGGAAAGACGAAGCCGGCGGAATAGTAACGATGAAAGATGGAGAATGTTGAGAGGGGGCCGGAGAGGGCCGGAGAGAATCAGACGAAATTGTCAGGCAAATAGAAGACTCAGCGTCTAAGGAGCGGACCATCACAAGCCTGGTGCCGTAGCTACGTGATGATCCGCCCTGGCCCCTAGCTAATCTTTGCTAGGCGTATACATGAAAGTTTCAATCCGCCGATTATTCCAATTCCATGAGAGGAGAAAACACATCTCGCAGATTAAAAATGTTCCGCCTTACATTTGCTCTGTCACTGGAGTGACCTTTAATCAGACACGCCAGCTCAGTCAGATCAATTTTTGCTTCGCTCAATCACCACGTCATTCAAATTCGCTTCATTCAGAACGTAAATGCCCGCATAACCCTCGAGGCGCAATCTCGTGATCGCCCACTCAAATTGCGCGGCGTGCAAACGGATCACCTCTTCATTCACGACGCGCTCGGAGCGCGCGAGATTCCGCTCCAGGCATTTTTTGAGCGGGATATCGAAGGCGATGGCCACTACCGGAACGTAGTGGTCGCCCGCGATGTACAGCAGGCGGCGGCGCGCTCGCGTCTCCAGATTCGTGGCGTCAATTACGGCCAATCGTCCGGCCTCAAGCCTGACGCGCGCGATGTGATGCAGCAGGCCGAACGCCGCTCCATTGACGCTCTGATCGTTTTCGTCGTCGCAGACCATCGCGCGACACCGGTCGGAAGAGATGATTTCAGTCTGTTTGAAGTGGCGCGCCGCAAAGGTTGATTTGCCCGCGCCTGACGGGCCGATGAGGAGAATCAATGATGGATCGGGAAGATGAAGTCGTAACAAGTTTGAGGATTTCCGGGGGCGCACGCGGCTCGCGTGCTGGCTTATTGAGAAGACACCCTACGATAAAAGTAGTAGTTCAATAAGCCAGCGCGCGAGCCGCGTGCGCTCCCAGGGTGTTTATTTGCGCGCGGCGACGCTAGTCGTTTCCACGCCCTTCGCCTCCGCATCAGCCGTTTCCCTTTCGCCCTCTCCAACCTCATGGCTGGCCGTTTGGCTAGCCGTTTGGCTGGGAGGATTGAACCCCGGATAGCTGATGCGCTGATGATAAATGTTGATCAACGTGTTGATGAGGCTTTCGCGAATCGTCGTCAGCTCCTGCATCGTGACGCTGCTTTCGTCGAGCTGACCGTCGGCGACCACACTGTCAACAATCTTTTTGACTATCGCGCGAATGTTTTCGGCGGTGTGCTCTTCGAGCGAACGGACGGAGGCTTCGGCGCCGTCGGCGAGCATCAGGATGACGGCCTCCTTGGACTGGGGCTTGGGTCCAGGATAACGGAAATCATCAATGTTTACGGTATCGCCGCGCGCTTCGGCCTGCGATTTGGCTTTGTGATAGAAATAAGCCAGCACGCGCGTGCCGTGGTGCTGCGGGATGAAATCGATGATCTGCGGCGGCAGATCGGCTTCGTCCGCCATCTGAATCCCGCGCCGCACGTGCCCGGTGATGATGCGAACGCTGTCGAGCGGCGTGACTTTGTCGTGCGGGTTAGGGCCGCCCTTCTGATTCTCGATGTACATATTCGGCGCGGCCAGTTTGCCGATGTCGTGATAAAGACACCCGGTGCGCGCCAGCAGCGGGTTCGCGCCAATCGCCTTGGCCGCCTCTTCGGCCAACACTCCGACCATGAACGAATGATAACTGGTGCCCGGCGTCTGGATCGCCAGTTGGCGCAACAGCGGGTTGTCGGCGTTCGACAGTTCCAGCAATTTCATATCGGTCAGAACGTCGAAGGCCGATTCGTAAATCGGGATCGCGAGGCTGGCCACGGCCGCTGTCAGCGCGGCGCCGATGATCCCGAGCGCAATCCCGCCGAGGATCAGCGACCAGTTCCAATCGTTATTCGCGATCAATAACGCCGCAACGCCCATCAGCGCGTTGACCATAGCCACCGCCCCGCTCGCCACTGTCACGGCGTTGCGCGTGCGGTACCGCTGCACGCTGTAGATCGCGACAACCGATCCGGCGAACGCAAACGCCGCGATCGCCAGTTCGTGCGGCGACATGAACGCTACCAGCAGCGCGCTCATCAATGCGGCGACGAGCGAGACCTGCGATCCGATCAGCATCGACAGCACCAGTGCGCAAGCGGCGAACGGGATCGCAAACTGAAGCTCGAAAAACCCGCCAAAATTGTTGGCTTCAGGCCGCGTGCTCAACACCGCCGCGCCGAACGTCCCGAGGCGCACAAGCAATGTCTGAAACACCAACGCCGACGCCGCGACCCAGAAAGCGGTGCGCGGCCCCAGCCGCGATGACTGGCTGGTGACGGCCGATTTGTAAAGCGCGAAAAACATCATGCTCACCAGCGCCAGCAACCCAATCAGACGGCGCGGCTGCCGGTGCGCGAGCTGGTACTGCCTCACTCTCTCGATCAGAGGCAACTTTTCGGCGGTCACTATCTCGCCCGCATGCAACAGAACCGGATTGCGCCTGAGCTGGTCGGCTAAACCACTTTCGCTCACATCATCTTTCACGACTAATTCCGCGGGCGCGACGATGTCGTGTTCGGCGACGTCGCCCACACGATATTGCGGCGCTATTGAAACCGGGTAATTAGAAACGAGAAGCGTGGTTAGAATGGAGAGGAGCGAGGTAAGTATGAAGAAGCGAATCCTTTGCGGGATGCGGTGGAATTGCGTGGTAAATCGCCGCTCCGCTGCCTGCGGTAAATGTTCAATGCGCGAGGCCCACGACCGTTGTCTGTTTTTACTCATGGCGTTTATGGCGCTTGCCGCTTGGGGGAGATTGGGAGCGCTTCACAAGCATGTCAGCGCCACATCCAGCAGGCGGATTATAACACAGCGCCAGTTTGGACAATCAATGTTCCGTCCCGGCATACCCGGACCTGTTCGCCATCTTGCAACGTAGCGAAATCTTCCGGCGCGACGGCCACTATTGGGATCGGCTTAGCATACATTTCATCGGCGACGATTGAAGCCAGCGAGAAGAAATGATCAACCGCGCCGGTCACAATCGCCGCCGGCGCTTTGCCTAGTTTAACCGCTTCCAGCAACACGGCGGTGGTCGTGCTCGATCCGCGCGAAGCCGGGATGACCAGCACGCGCGCGGCGGCGATCCGCCCGGAAAGGGGATGCCGGCGATCAATGATCTCGCCTGTGCGCTGATCGTAGCCGCCCCAGAAGCTCAACGGCTCGCCGGCGACCAGCGCCTCTCCTTCAGCCTCGCCGCTAATGAGCGCCCTGCCTTTGATCATTCTCTCCATAAAGATTCATCCCTGACGACGAGCCCTTCGACCGCTGAACGGATGCAATCTTCAAGACTGCCGAAAACGATCCGCGCGTTGAGCAGTCCCGGCGCATAGTACGCGTATTTAGCGGAATTGGTCATCAACGTTTTGATCTCGGACGGCAGCATCGGCGTTGTCAGAATGCACGTGTCAACCGTCACCTTGCCGCCGAATCGTTCGAGCGGCGCAAGGTATCCCGCCTTGTCCGCAAACTCGGTCATCAAACGGCTGGAAGTAACCAGGAACTGAACATCGCGATGACGCCGCTTTCCTTCGAGCAGCGGCGCGAGTTTTTTAAATTCAGCCAGCGAAAAATGCGGGCTGCCGAGAACGACCATGTCCAGCTTTTCCCCGGCCGCAGTCGTTAATTCATGTCTCGCCGCGCGCAAACTGCTCATCGTTATTTCGATTGTCTGGTGGGGCGATCCGTTCCGGAAAGCGGCTTCAATCGTGGGGGCTTCGGGCGTAACGCCGATGAGGTGAATCAATGCGACCGCGCCCGATGCGGCAGCCGCCGCGCACAAAGCTTTGAGTTGGTCTTCGGTTGGGGCAATCTCGATCCCTTCAACAACGGGAATGCGATCTTGCGCGATCTTGCCGATCAAGTGCCCCAACACGGGGTAGAACTCGTCGTCTTCCAGCGCGCGCCGCGGAACATCTATGAGCCGCATCAGAATCTGGCCCGCGCGATTTTCTGTCAGATGCAATCCGACGGCGGGAACGCGCCCCGTGATCGCCGCGCAGATGTCCATCAGATCAGGGTAACGTTCGGTGCGCGCGCCGATGACGGAGTTTGCGAAGCAGATCGCGTTCGATTCTCCCCACGCGATCTGCTGGCCGAATTTCGGCCTCCACTCCGTCTGGTAGGGCGCGCAAGTCCAGGTTGGGATCGCGCCCATGCTCTGATAAGCGATCATCTGGCGGCGCGCCTTCTCGGCCCATTCAGGCGGCGTCGCCCAATCGCGCCAGCCGTGTTCGTCAACTCCGCTGACGTTGAGCGTGGTCGGGACAACAATCTTTGCGCCGAGGCCGGCCAGGCGTTCCGCAAATTCCAGCGTCGCGTCTCCCTGAAAAAGCGCGCTGTCAATGTGAGCGCCAGTGATGTCCATCAATGACTCAGCGCCGCAAATTTCAGCCATTCGCGCGATGATCCGCATCGCCATTTGCGCCGCCGGGCCGCAATCGCCGGCGAGTTGCGCATTGTCATTTGCGCTCAAACTCAGCTTCACGTTTTATCTCTATTACCATCGAATTTGCTATGCGGCGGCGACAGATGTTCGTTCAGATGAAGTTTAGGCGGCGCCACGGGCAATTTGCTCCTCCTGCCAGCTTTCGTAACTGTTCTGCGCGCGCGCCTCGTCTACCTCTTGACGATTGTCGTGGTAGTAAGCCAGCGCGCTGAAAACCTGAGCCGGAGTAAGGTAATCCCATTCGGCCAATATGTCTTCGACCGACATCCCAACTTTGTAGTAGTAGCCGACAATATGCCAGACAGCGATACGTGTGCCTTCAATGACGGCCTGTCCGCCACACACGTCGTCAACCTTGACAATGTGTGGGTAGGGCGTGCAATGAATCACTCTGTTTTTCGCGCTCATAACAGACTTCCTTTCAAGCCTGATTTTGAGTCTAGGCCTCTTGTTTGGCAACCGCCGCTTGCCGCTCCATCATAGCCGAACGTAGCATTGAGACCGCCGTGTAGACTACTACCACAACCACCAGCCAGCGCACGTAAGACAGCGGCAACGACTTCACAATAAACGCTGCGATCAACACCGCCGGAATACCTCCAATCGCCAACCCGATTGCGGCGCGCAAGTCGTAGCTCTTTTTCTGAATGAAGCGAGCGCTGCCAACCGGCATCAGGAACGCGCATGATCCCATCATGATCGGAAATGCTGTTGTAGGGTTCATTCCCAGCAGGCTGATCAAAATCAGGCAAGGCCCGTAAAGCCCGATGCCGAGCGACATCAGCGCGCCCAACATGAAATTGCCCGCGATCCCCAACGCCAATCGGGTTCCGCTGAGCCCCAGATCGACTCCGCCAGCCGCCGCGATTCCGAGTTGCGACATCAGCATTAACGTCGCTGCGACGAGCAGCGCCGCTCCCATGCCGATCTGCACATTGCGGCGCGACCACCCCGCGACCACGCCCGCGCCTAGCCACGTGCCCAACACCGAAGCGGCGATCAGCAAAATCAGCGTCAGCATGTCCACTTCGACGACGGCTATGTATATGAACGCCTGCGTGATCGTCGGCAGCGTGTGTCCTACGTTGAGCGTGCCGGGAATGACTTCGTCTTTGACCAGTTTCCATAGCCTGAAAAAAGACGTGGTTGTGGCGAACGAACCAATGCCCAGCGTGTCGAAGAAGTTCGTCACGAAGCCAATGCCAGCGTGAATGGGCCCCGGAGCGGCGGGTTCGCCGCCGCTTTTACGCCGAATGGCGGAAAGCCAGGTGATCAAGTAGAAAGCGGCAAAGCCGCCGAGCGCGATGAAGAGCCAGGATTTGATGGTTAGCATGGCGCGTATGCTATGCCAGTTGGCTGAAAAAGCAAGCCGCGCGCCGACAAAAAGAGAAGGAGGGACTGAGAGACGGAGGGACGGAGAGACGGAGTGACGGAGAGACGGAGGGACGGAGGGACGGAGGGACGGAGGGACGGAGAGACGGAGGGACGGAGGGAAGATGTTGTCTCTCCATCCTGCTATCTCTCCATCCCTCCGTCTCTCAGTCCCTCTGTCCCTCCGTCCCTCTATCTCTCCGTCTCCCCGCCTTCCGGGCCGTAAAACATCACCCAGACGGCGAAGTCATCGGTGAAATCCTCGAAGCGGTGTTGGCTGCCGGCTGGCGCGAAGATCAGGTCGCCGGTTCGAAATCGGCGGCGCGCGGCACCGTCGAAGAAAATCCCGCAGCCTCGCGCGACGACATAAATCTCATCGCGCGAGTGTGGCGTTTGCGAGTCGTGGCCACGGGGCGCGTACATTTTGACCTGCAGGCTGCCGTGTTCGAACAAAGCGGCGGATCGCACGCCGTATATTGTGTCCAGCTTTCGCAGCGCATCTTCAATGCGAATGTGCGCCCTATCGCCGCGCGTCTGTCCGGTCGTGGCGTCCACAAATACTGCTTCGGCCAGAACGTTTTCTTTCATTGCGATTCTCCCCAAATTACTTGAGCCTCAGAGGTAGCGTGATCGGAGGATTCCCACATGATGCAGTTCGTGTCCGGCGATGATGTAGGCCAGGGCGCGCACGCTGACTTCGTTGTCGCTGGCCGAACCACGGCGCGCCCACGATTCGCCGTCGAGATTTTTAAACAAATGGATATTCGATTTACGCACGTATTCGAATTCTTCGGCGACATCGGCCAGGTCTCGCGAGCCATAGCCGGAGTTGGCCGCGTAACTGTTCTCGTCAAAGCTGTGGAGGTGGGTCTGGTCGTTTCGCGAGAATCGCAAAGCGCGGTAAGCGAAGATACGTTCGGCGTCAATCAGATGACCGATCACTTCCTTGACGCTCCATTTGCCCGGAGCGTAACGCAGATCGCCTTGAGCCTCGCTGAGGCCTCGCAACAAACTCAGCGTGCTTTCGATCTGATTGCCGAGCGTAGCGGCAATCTCGCCTTCAGGCACAAGCGAAATGTATTTCTCGAAATACGGCGCGTATTCTGTTGAATCCAGTCTGGTCATAGTTCTCCTATTTACAATCTTTCTGGCTGAAGCGGCGATGACTCGAATATCGCGCTTCCAGCTGTTTGATGCGTTGTTCGATCGAAGATTTCATATCCGGTTTGAGCGCGAGACACTGCGCGAAATCGGCTTCGGCCTCGGCTGTCCGCCCGCGCCGCAACCACATCATCCCACGGTTGGCGTAGACCTCCGCGTAGCGCGGATTGAGCGCGAGAGCCTGGTTGTAATCGGCGATGGCTTCCTCGTAATCAGTTTTCGCATAGCGGGCGTTCGCGCGATTGTTGTAGTTTTCCGCCAGGTTCGGGGTCAACTCTATGGCGCGGGTGTGATCGGCGATCGCGCCCTCGAAATCGCCTCGCGCAAAATGCAGATTGCCGCGATTGCCGTACGCCGAAGCGTATCGTGGATCGAGTTTGATGGCGCGCTTGAAGTCCGCGAGCGCGCCATCGTGGTCGCCCAACGCGACGCGGGCGTACCCGCGGTTGTTATAAGCCGCGACGTATTTTTTATCGATCTCGATGACGCGATCATAGTCGGCGATGGCCCCCTTGTAGTCGAGCCGAGAGATCCTGATGAAGGCGCGATTGTAATGGGCGCGAGTGAAGCGCGGGTCGAGTTCGAGAGCGCGGTTGAAATCGGCGAGCGCAGTGTCGAGTTCGCCGAGATCGGAAAGTATGTAGCCGCGGTCGTTATAAGCGGCGACCTGGCGCGGATCGAGTTCAAGAGCGCGGTTGAGATCGCCCATCGCGGCCTCAACCTCCCCTTTGTCAAGACGGGCGCGGGCGCGGGCGTGATAAGCCCGGGCGAAACGCGGATCGAAGGTGATGGCGATGCCGTAATCGGCGATAGCCCGATCAAGCTCTCCTCTCGCATGCCATTCACTGCCGCGCGCGAAGTAAGATGCCGCCGACTTCGCGCGTGAAGACTGAGCACGGGCTTCCGTCAGAGAGGCGAGCAGAAATCCCGCCGCAACTTCGCGGTCAATTTGTCTTTCGGAAATCCTTCGAGAACGCTGACGACTTCGTCGTAGCCAGCGGCGTACTTCGCTATTAGTTCTTTCCTGGCGCCTGCGGTCATTCTGTGTCTCCTTTTGTGTAATGGTCCGCCCCGAGAAAATGCAACGACACATAAGGCTCGTCTCCGATCACCCAACTGTCGTGCGGAACAGGCGGAATGTAGAAAAGATCGCCGGGCGACATTTCGATCACCGTACCGTCGCTCATCGCGGCTACCGCGCGGCCTGAAACGACCATCCCCACGTGCTCGACATCGCAAAGCGGCGCGCCTGCAATCGGCGCAACGTGTTCGGACCATTTCCAGCCGGGTTCATAACTCGCGCGTCCGATCGTCATGGCGCCGATTCTGATGATGTCGAACCGGCCTTTCTCAAACACGCGGGTCTCGTCCGGGCTCTCAAATCGCTTCAGAACGGCTTCTAACATTTCTCCCTCCTTCCCGAATGCGCGCGCGGTCGAGCGATTCGACCAACGCGTCCACGTCCGAGGCCTCCGTGCGATAACTCGTGACGCATGCCCGCAGAACAGGTCTGCCGCCGTCGCCGATGCGCGCGATTGAAAGCCAGGCCTCGCCCGAAGCGACAACGGACTTGCAGACCGCGTCGAGGTATTCGGCGGTCGCGCCTTCCCTCAACGCGAGGTCAACAAAACAGACGACGGGCAATGGCGTGCGATTGACCACGTCCCAGCCCGAGCCCTGAAGCCTACGCCGCAGACAGTCGCCCATCGCGGTCTGATGGCGAATCGCTTCGGCGTATCCGTCCCACCCGGCGACCAGTAGCGACATAAAAACCTTCAGCCCGATGAAACGCCGCGACCATTGGATCGAATGGGTGAACGGATCAGCGACTTCAAGCCCCGCCGCGTCGCGCGGCATATAGCCAGTCGCCACGCCGAACGTTCGTTTGAGAATTTCGGAATGGCGAGTCAGGTAAAGTCCCGCGCCCATCGGCGCGGAGAGCCATTTGTGCGCGTCGAACGTGATTGAATCGGCCTTCTCGATTCCGCCGAGCGTCGCGCGAAGCTCGGGGACGAACGCGGCCGCGCCTCCCCACGCGGCGTCAACGTGAAACCAGGTTCCCTCGCGCGCGGCGACTTCGGCCAATTCGTCAACCGGGTCGATAGCGCCTGCGCTGGTCGTTCCCACGGTGGCGACAATCATCAATGGTCTGACGCCTTCAGCTCTATCCCGCTCGATGCGATCGGTCAGCCCGCCAACATCCATCCGCAGATCGTCGTCAACCGGGATCTCGCGCACGGCCGCCGCGCCGAGCCCGCTTGCGCGCGCGGCCTTCAAAAAAGAATGATGGCCTTGCGATGAAACATAAAAGACCGGCTGGGCCGTCAATGCGCGCAGCCCATGTTCGCCGAATTCAGGAAACATGCGCGTCAACGCGGTCAACAGGGCGGTGTGATTCGCTTCCGAACCGCCGGTCGTAAAGGCGCCGTCGGCGGCCGAACGGCCGTACCCGAACTTTTGTCCGAACGCGCGAACAAGGTGTCGTTCGACTTCCGCCGCGAACGGGCTGTGGCTCCACGCGGCGAGTTGCGGATTGAAAGCGGCCACCAGCGCGTCGGCGGCGATCCCCATCGTCGCCGAGGCTGGATTGAAAAGCCCGAAATAACGCGGGTGGCCCGTGTGAACCTGAAACCGCCACATCGCGTCGGCGACGAAATCCAGCGCTTCAACCGCATTGGCCGGTGTGGCGAAATCGCGTCCGGCCAACGCTCCACGAATCTTCTCGATGTCGAGTTCGGGCGCGACTCGCGCCGTATCAATTTTCGTCAGGTAATTTTCGACAGTCTCGATAAGACGCCGCCACAATTCTTCGCGCGTCTGCTCATTCAACATCAACATCTCTCGTCAAACCTCTTTACATTCGTCGTTTGCGCATGTCTGGAATATCGCGTGATATAAGCCGGCGGCCTGATCCCCGCCGACAGTTGCGGATCGTCAACCGGCGAATCGGCTGTGATTCGCAACGGCAATTCGCCCGCCCAGACCGGAATCGCGTGATCCTCTTCATCATCTATCGGCGGGCCTGTGCGGACTTTCGCGGAGACCTCAACCAACGGCAGCGCCAGCACGGAAGTTCCCTTCAACTCCTGCTCGTTCGGTTCACGCACGTCATCCCAGCGGCCCGGGACGACGTGTTCCGTGAACGCCCTGAGCGCGGTCATCTTCTCTTCGGCCACCTCGACCATCGTCGCGGTTCCAAGAATCACCACCGAACGATAATTGATCGAATGGTGAAAGGCCGAACGCGCCAGCACGAGGCCGTCAACCAGCGTGACGGTCACGCAAACGGGGATTCCATCTCCCAAGCCCCGCGCCATTCTGCTCGCCGCCGAACCGTGGATGTAAAGTTTGTCTTCAATCCGTCCGTAAGCGGTCGGAATGACGAAAGGCTGCCCGTCAACGGCGAACCCGACGTGACAGAAGAAGCCTTCGTCCAGAATTTGATAAACCAGTTCACGGTCGTAAGAACCGCGCTTGGGCAATCGTTTCAGCGTGGTTCGCCCGGTAGGCGCGAAACTTTCCATTGAGATTCTCTCCTTGTGGTTTTGACCGGGAAAAAATAACTTTTCAAGTGGACTTGCACAAGCTCCACTTTTACATTTGAATACCAGTCCACTTTTTCCTGTCCCCATTTCCCTGTCGGCCCAAGCCGACAGGGAAATGGGGGACAGGAAAATTATCCGAGGATCAAAAATGGAATTTGCAATCACACTCGATCAATATTCGGCGACGTCTCTGCACAGACAACTTTACGATGAACTGCGCAATGCGATTCTCACAGGGCGTTTGAAGCCCGGCGAACGGGTGCCTTCGACGCGGACGCTGTCGCAATCGCTCGGCGTTTCGCGGACTACGGTCACACAGAGCTACGAACAGCTTCTGAGCGAAGGCTATCTGCGCGCGGCCACCGGTTCAGGAACATTTGTCGGGTGCCAGTTGCCTGACGAGCTGTTGAAGACCGGGCTGGTCGAAACATCCCGCCCCGCGACGACCCGGCAGGACATAAGTCATCAGATCGAACTTTCGCGTTACGGCGCCAGCCTCACCGACCTCGCCCCGTTTGAGCCGCCCGAACCGGAGACGCCGATAAATTTCAAAACCGGCCGGCCCGCATTGGAGGAATTTCCTTTGCAGCAGTGGCGGCGGTTGATCCTCAAACATTACCGCGCGAACGATCACTCGCTGCTCGATTACGCCGACGGCTCGCAGGGCTACGAGCCGTTGCGCGAAGCGATAGCCGGTTATCTCAGACATGCGCGCGCCGTCACTTGCGACTCCGATCAGGTGGTGGTCGTGAATGGGGCGCAGCAGGCGCTCGATCTGATCGCGAAGCTCCTGATTGATCGCGGCGATCCGGTCGCAATTGAAAACCCGGGCTACATGGGCGCGCGGCGGGCGTTCCTGGCGCAAGGGGCCGAATTGCTCCCCGCGCCGGTTGATGAATCAGGAATCATCGTTGACACGCTGACTTCAAAAACGTTTTTGAAGTCCAAGGGCAGATTGAAATTGGTCTACGTCACGCCGTCGCATCAATTCCCGACCGGCGCGACGCTGACGCTGTCGCGCCGGCTGGACCTGCTGGCGTGGGCCGAAAAGACAGGAGTGATGATTATCGAGGATGATTACGACAGCGAGTTCCGCTACGGCTCGCGCCCCATTCCGGCCCTCCAGGGTTTGGCCAATGAAGACTCGGTGATCTACTTCGGCACGTTTTCGAAGGTGCTCTTCCCCGCGCTGCGTGTGGGTTATCTGGTCGCGCCACCGTCGCTGGCGCGAGTCTTTGCGCGCGCGAAATGGCTGGCCGACCGGCAGACGCCGATGATCGAGCAGCAGGTCCTGGCCGATTTCATCAACGAAGGCCACTGGGAACGCCATCTGCGCCGGATGCGGACGCTTTATGACAAACGGCGGCGGGCTCTCGTTCGCGCGCTCGAGACTCATTTCGGAGACCGTGTAACGATTCTGGGCGAGAACGCGGGAATGCATCTGATGATCAGGCTTCGCGGCAAACTGGGCGACGACGAGGTCACGCGCCGCGCGCGCCAGGCCGGAGTCGGGCTTGTCAGCGCGCGCCTTTATTACCTGGGCGAAAACCGCCCAAACAATATGGATGAATTCGTGCTCGGATACTCCGGTCTGAGCGAGCGCCGGATTCAGGAGGGCATACGCAGGTTGGCGAAGATTTTAAAATAACGCGCAAAAGCCTTGCCTGAAAAACCAAATTGAGTAGTATTTACGGGGTTGTCCGAAGGTAAATGTCCCGGCAATCGGTTCATCAAGTGACAAAATCAGTCAGTCCCTATTTCTTTTGGACTCTTTAGTGAACAATTCCGAAACAACACCTGTGAGCATGCAAAAGCACATTGCTCCAACATCCAAATCACATCCGCATGATCATCATCCCGGCCATTGATTTACGCGGCGGTCGCTGTGTCAGGCTTTCTCAGGGACAGGCTTCCGCTGAAACAGTATATTCCGAGAACCCCGTCAATATCGCCAAACGGTGGTATGACGAGGGCGCGGAGATGTTGCACGTCGTCAATCTGGACGCCGCGCTTGGCAAGGACGACACCGAGAACCTGAAGGCGCTCGAACGCGTCCTTTACGAGGTAAACATCCCGGTGCAATTCGGCGGAGGCGTCCGCACCCTCGATGACGTGCGAAGGCTCGACGAATTAGGCGCGACGCGCATCGTCATCGGCACGACGGCGATTGAAAACCCCGTGCTGCTCCAGCACATCGTGGATGAATTCGGCTCGACGATCGTCGTCGGCATTGACGCGCGCGACGGTCTTATCGCCCTGCGCGGGTGGGAAAAACTCTCGAACATCCAGGCTATTGATTTCGCGCAGAAGGTGGCCGAGATGGGCGTCGAACGCATCGTCTACACCGACATCGCGCGCGACGGGATGCTCTCCGGCGTCAACATCGAAGCCACACGCGCGATCGCCGAGGCCAGCGGATTGAAGATCACCGCCTCGGGCGGCGTCGCGTCGCTCGACGACATCTACGCTGTGAAGGAGCTTGAAGAGCACGGCGTTGACAGCCTGATCATCGGCAAGGCGCTCTACGAGGGAATCTTCACGCTTGAAGAGGCCCTTGACGCGGCGGATGATTACGACGAAGAGTGAGACATTGAATTAGCCGGTTGAGAAAACAAAGAGAGAGTACGGAACAAACGGAAATAACGGAACAGACGGAAAAAGACCAGAAAACAGCCTGAAACTTTCCGTCTGTTCCGTTATTTCCGTTTGTTCCGTACTCTCTCTTTGTTTCGGTTTAACATCATTGGTCTTCAGATTGCAAAATCAACTGATTCAAATCCCGATCAAATCGGACCGCCTGGCAAGCCGCGCCACACGACTCGCGCATGAGGGGCGGCTTGAACTTCATACCGCGTTCGTGTTATTTGATTCGCCTTTTGCAATGGATCGCAAAGTTCTCGATGTTGATATGCGCGTCTTTTCGCTGACAATAAAGTCGCGTTGGAATGAGTTATGTCTAAATCACTCGTAATCGTCGAATCGCCGTCGAAGGCGAAAACCATCAATAAGTATCTGGGCAAAGACTTTAAAGTCATCGCCTCGGTCGGCCACATCAAAGACCTGCCGAAGAAGGGCCTCGGTGTGGACATCGAA
>Ga0187894_10003630_pt1 | contig 17107 bp, 10 predicted proteins | sample GBC1701081metaG_FD_136650 | JGI IMG/M metagenome (GOLD analysis project Ga0187894, IMG submission 136650) | White microbial mat communities from a lava cave in the Kipuka Kanohina Cave System on the Island of Hawaii, USA - GBC170108-1 metaG ...
CGCGACAAGGCTTCATGCTCCTCTCCCGCCTGCGGGAGAGGAAGGGGCCCATGTGCGCAGCACGATGGGAAGGTGAGGGCTTCACGCACCACGCGCCGTGGGTGAAGCCCTCACCCGGCGCGAAGACGCGCCGACCTCTCCCGCGCAGCGGGCTAGGTTGAGCACAGATGTTGCGCCGCGAGATGGTAGCCGTCGACGATGCCGTAGAAGCGTTCGAGGCCGTCGCGCATGGTGATGGGACCATTGCCTTTGTCGCTGTCGTAGCCGGTCCACCCGCCGAGCCGGGCGATGATCCAGGCAGCCCAGGCGAGGCTGTGGGGCGGGAAGGGATTGTGCTGCTTGACGGTGCGGCCTTGCAGAGTGGCGACCAAGGCGGCCAGGACGACGATCTGCGGCGGGCTGAAGACGCGGCTGGCCGGTGGTGGCCGGTCGGCAGCGGTGCGGGCCAGCACCAGCTGCATGGTGGTGGTGGCAGCGATGAGGGCGATGACGGCGAGCTTCTCGAGCGCCGCGCCGTCCTCGACGACGCTTTGCTCCAGGCGCAGGCCTTGGCGCTTGAGGGTTCGGAACAGCTGCTCGATATGCCAGCGCCGGCGGTACCAGCCGATCACGGTGAGGGCCTGGTCGATGGTTTCGACGGTATGGGTGGTCAGCAGCCGCCACAGGATCGGCTTTTTTTCACCGGGCGGCGGGTCGAGCTCACGGACCTCGACGGCGAACAGGTCGATTTCGGCCGGCGCGTTGGGGTCGGTGCAGATGGTCGAGCGGCGGATGCGGACGCGGCCGAAGCCAACAGCCAGGCAGGCCCGCCGGGCGCTGCGCTTCTTGGCCGGCCGGGCCGACACGTCGAGCTCGAAGCGGTGCGCCTCGGGCAACGCGGCCAAGGCCTTGAACAAGCGACTGCCGTCGGCCAGGCAGCGATCGCGGCTGGCGCGGGTCAGCAGATGGGTGCGGTGGTCGGGCAGGCGGGCCCATTTCTCGTAGATGTCGGCCTCGCGATCGTCGATGACCGTGACCATGGCGGCGTCGGCCAGGACGGCTTTGGCCTGATTGCCGCCTTTGAGCCAACGATGGGACTCCTTGAGCTCGATCGGCAGCGCCTTGTAGTTCTTGGCCTTGCGCTTGGTACGCCGCCAGACCTGGACATCGATCAGGCCCAGGCATTCCTCGTTATCGGCATCGATGCCCAGCACAGGATGCACGAACAGGCCGACGTCGCGGCCGTTGCCGACCTTGCCCAGCCGGCGCTTGCGCCCGCGTTGCGCTTCATAGTTGACCTCGCTGGTATCCTGGATGGCCAGCACATGCCGGCCCGCCGCGACCGCCGCGACAAACGCCGCCCGCTGCCCAATCATTTTCTCCACCGTGACCTTCGCGTTCGACAGGAAGCGCTGAAACCTGGCCTGTTCCGCCCGGCTGTCGGCGAGCTTGCGCAGGCAAACGCTTTCCCGTTCGCATACGCGCTGCACCATCAGCCTGCCGTTGCGAGCCAGCCGCTCGTCGCCAAAGTATCCGATCGAGATCGCCACCGTCGCCCCCGCTTCTGTTGCACGAGGGCGTCGACCAATCACATCAGATTCGGTGGCCGCAACATTGCCGTCTCAGGCGATTCGCGGTGCGATGTCTCGATTCGGAACTTGCTCCAGCGAGTTGTCTCCGATTCTATTATTTCGCGCTTAACCCGCTCCGCAGCCCAGATGCTGGGCTCTTCGGCTAACTCGCACCGCAACATCTGTGCTCAAGCTAGCCCGCGTGCGGGAGAGGTCGGCGCGTCTTCGCGCCGGGTGAGGGCTTCACGCACAATGCCTCGTGTGAAGCCCTCACCTTCCCATGCGCTGGCGCGCATGGGCCCCTTCCTCTCCCGCGTAGCGGGAGAGGAGACTATGTCGACGGGGCCACCATCGAGCCGGCGGCGGAGGCGGCGTCGTCCGCGGCCTTCTTCTTCGCGCGCTGCCAGGCCGCTTCCTCCTCGAGGTCGGCCTGCTCCATCGAGCGCACGAACCGCATCATCCACTCGCCGCCGCCGGCGGGCTTGAAGTTCCCGGGATTGCGCGCGACCCACCACGGCACCAGCGACAGCGGCACCCGCGTCTCGCTCGGCTTGTCGTCGACCGTCGACATCCGGAACAGCGCCTTCGACGAACGGCTGATCGGCACCACGCCGATGCCGCCCTGGCCCACCTTCGAGCAGTTCTCGACCGGCGTGTGCACCAGGTACTCGCGGCAGATCAGCGGCCGGTCGGGATAGATCGAGCAGCTTTCGTCCTCGAGGAACGGGCAGGCGACGCCATACTTGAAGTACGCCACCGCGAAGTCGTAGCGGTCGGGGCCGTTGATGCCGTCGATCATCTCCTCCAGCGGCTTGATCGCGGCCAGACGCCGCTCGGCATCGGCGAAACGCTCCATCACGTGCGCCCGCCGCGCCTCGGGCATGCGCTCGATCACCTCGGCGATGGCGTGCGCCTCGATGTCGGAGATCGGCACGATCTGGCGGCAGCAGGCGCCGCAGCCCGCCTTGCAGCTGACCGTCTTGTCCGAGCCCTCCAGCATCTGCTTGACGGAGAGGTCGACGACCTCGTTGACCAGCTTCTGCAGCGCCGGGAGGACAGCCTGCGGCTCGACCGGCAGCGCCGGCACCGGTAGCTCCAGCGGCAATTCGGTGTCGCCGACATACCACTGCAGGCTCACGACCACGGTGGGTGGCGCGTTGGCGGGCTGCCCGGGTTCACTCATCGGCCTGTCCTGTCGTGCGGCGGGCGTGAGCCTCGGCGCCTTCTTCCAGCATCCGCATGCGGTCGAAGAAGCGCTCCATCCAGACGCGGCCCGGCAGCCTGTCGGGCTTCTCGGGGTGCGCCGCGCTCCACGACAGCGCCAGGGTCAGCGGCACGCGTACCAGGTCCGACGGATGGTCGTGCGGCAGCAGGGCCAGCGCATGGTTGGTGTTGGTCACCAGCACCATGCTGATCGGCGCCGTGGGATCTCCCTGGCGCGCGCAATGGTCGGCCGGCGAGGTGACCAGGTATTCGCGGCAGACCAGCGGCCGGTCCTGGTAGATCGAGCAACTGCCCTCCTCGAGGAACGGGCAGGTGATGCCGAGCCTGAAATACTCGAGGCTCGTCTGGTACTTCGCTTCCCGGTTCAGGCGATCGACATTGTCCACGACAGGCCGGTGCGGCCACGCCGCCAGCCGTGCCTCGGCATCGGCGAAGCGCGCGCGCACAACGCTGCGCCGCGGCTCGGGCAGGTTCTCGACGAGGTCGGCGATCGCGTGCGCTTCGATCGGGCCGATCGGAACGAGCTGGTCGCAGCAGGCGCCGCAGCCGGCCTTGCAGGATATGTGCTTGCCCTGGGCCTCGACCTGGGCGATGGCGTGATGCACGGACGCGTCCGACACGGCACGCAGGGCCGGCAATATGGCGCGCACAGGCACCGGGTCGACCGGAACGTCGATCTGGAGCTGGGCGGGTGCCGGCGTGGCGGCGGCCTTCGGCTCAGCCGGCGCTGTCGGCTCGGGCGGCTGGTCCAGCCGGTCGGCGTTCTCCAGGCGGGCGAGGAAACGGTTCATCCACGCTTCAGCGGTCCGGCGCGGCGTGTCGTCGTGCGGGTTCTTGGCCACCCAGCGCAGCGCCTGTGCCAGCGCGATGCGTGAGGGCGCCGGCGGTGTTTCGTCGGACAGCAGGTGATCCAGCACGCGCGCCGTGAACAGGCGGGGAATGGGATCGACGACGGTACCCGGCTCATGCAGGCGCGAGCAGTCCTCGGCCGGTGATGTCACCAGGTACTCGCGGCAGACCAGCGGCCGGTCCTCGTAGATCGAGCATTGCTCGTTCTCGAGCAGTGGACAGTCGAGCCACAGGCCGACATAGGAAGACGCCAGCTCGCGCTCCGTCTTCCTGGCCTGGTTCTGCCCGCGACCGAAGCCGACGGAGGTGCTCCATTCGGCGATGCGCCGGTCGACATCCTCGAAGCGGGCGCGGACCTCGGATCGACGCGTCTCCGGCATGGCGTCGACCAGCGCCGCGATCCGCCGCGCCTCGGTGGTGGAGATCACCACGAACTGACGGCAACAGGCGGCGCAGCCGGCACGGCACGACGGCGGCTTGCCCTCCGCGACCGAATGGGCGATCGCCTGGTCGACCACGGCGTTGGTGTAGGTCCGGAAGGCCGGCAGCATGTCGACCGCCGAGACCTCGCCCTCGGGCATGGGTAGCGAGATGCGGCGTGGAGATTCGGGTTCCTCGGCCGACGTCTCCGCTTCCGGTTCGGACTCCTCCGCTGGCGCGCCCTTGCCGACGCGGCTCAGGATGTCCTGCACCCAGTCCGGCCCGCTGCGCAGCGGCAGGTTGTCGGGATTGTCGGCCGCCCAGTCCAGAGCCAGGGACAGCGGGATCCAGCGCCTGTCGTCGCCGGTGCCGATGCGCTGCAGGGTGTGCGACATCATCGGGACCGGTACGGGATCGACACCGATTTCCGGTGTCGAGCAGCGCTCGGCCGGCGAGGTGACGAGATACTCGCGGCAGGACAGCGGCCGGTCGAGATGGATCGAGCAGCTCTCGTCCTCGAGGAACGGACAGGCGATGCCGAGCGAGAAATAATCCAGCCCCAGCCGCTGGCGTTGCTTCAATGACAGCCTGCCGGGGTCCTGCAGCGCGCCGTAGAGGCCCGAGTCCTTCAGGCGACGCGTGGCATCGGCGAAGCGCGCCTTGATGGTGCCGCGCCGCGGCTCCGGCATGGCCTCGACCAGGTCGCGGATGTGAAAGGCCTCGACCTCGGCGATCGGCACGGCCTGGCGGCAGCAGGCGCCGCAGCCGGCCTTGCACGACACGGTGCGGCCGGTGCCGTCCAGCTCACGCTCGGCCGCGTCGACCACGGCGTTGACCAGGGACTGCAGCGCCGGCAGCACTGCCTGCGGCTTGATCGGCGCGGCGGGGACCGTCAGGCGCGCCTGGATCTCATAGGAGCCGACCTTGAGCTTGAGGTTGGCCGAAACCGAACCGTCGCCGGCATCACCCTGGCTGGGCGAGCGATCCATCGCAGCTACTCTCCCCTGTCCGCGCCGGCGGCATTACACCGCGCCAGCGGCCTGTACAAGCATCAGCCTTCTCCCCGCCGTCGCGGGGAGAAGGCAATCCACCTCTAACAGCTCGCCAATCGCTCGACGAACCGTTGCATCCACTGGTCGGCGCCGCGGCGCGGTCCGGGCTCGTCATGTGCCGCGGCCCAATCGAGCAAGTAGGGCAGCAACACGCCCGTCGACCGTGGCGGCGTCTCGTCCGAGGTCACCAGCAGAACCGCGGTTCCGACCGGGGCGACGCGCAAGGGGATGACGCGATCGTCGCCGGGATCGACGCAGAATTCGGCCGGCGACGTTACCAGCACCTTGCGGCAGGCCAGAGGCCGATCGGCATAGATCGAGCACTGCTCGTCCTCCAGGAATGGACAGTCTATCCACTCCTTGAAGTAGTGGTACGCCAGCTTATGGAGCTGCGCGACAGGCACGTCGGCGGCGTTGTCGGCGGGCTCGGCGAGGCCAGTCTCCGCCATCCGCTGCTGGGTCGCCGCGAAGCGCGCGCGCAGGATGCTTCGACGTGGCTCCGGCATGTTCGCGACAAGGTCGGCCAGCACCCGCGCTTCGATGTCCGAAACCAGCACAAGGTGGCGGCAGCAGGCCGCGCAACCGGGCTTGCACGAGATCGTGCGGCCCTTGGCTTGCGTCGTGGCGATCGCATGCGCGATCACCGCATTGGTCATCACGCGCAGGGCCGGCAGCATCGCCTCGGCCGGGATATTGCCGCGCGGCAGCTCGATCCGCAGCGGATCGGTGTTTTCTCCGATCTGAAGCGTCAGCGTGTGGGACTCCTCCTGGCTGCCAGCGCCGCGTTCATGTTGCGAGGTCATCGTCGCACCGCTTCGAGATCGACAGGGTGATGGTCAAGGTACCGCCCGCAAGGACTGGTGGGTCGAATCACCGCGCTAGCTCCCACAGCTCGCCAGCCGTTCGACGAAGCGTTGCATCCACTGGTCCGCGCCGCGGCGCGGCGGCGCCGCCCGGTCCGCCGCGGCCCAGTCAAGCACCAACGGCAACGGCACGGCCGCCGGCCGGGGCGGATCCTCGTCCGATGTCACCAGCAGGATCGCCGCCGCGATCTTCGGCAGCGGCAGCGGCTGGACTCGATCGTCGGCGGGGTCGATGCACCACGCAGCCGGCGACGTCACCACGAGCTTGCGGCAGACCAGCGGCCGGTGGTCATAGACCATGCAGCGCTCGTCCTCGAGGAATGGACAGTCGATGCGCAGTTTGAAGTAGTCGGTCGCCAGTGCCCTCAGGCGGTCAGGGGGCAGGTGGTCGGCATGGCGGGCGAGCTCGGCCAGGCCGGCCTGCTCCATACGTTGGCTGGCGGCGGCGAAACGGGCCCGTACAACGTTGCGGCGTGGCTCGGGCATCTCCGCGACCACCTGCGCCAGGGCGCGCGCTTCGATGTCGGAGATCAGTGCCATGTGGCGGCAGCAGGCGGCGCAGCCGCTTTTGCAGGAAATCGAGCGCCCCTTGGCGTGCGTCACGGCGATCCCGCGCCCGACCACCGCGTCCGTGATGGTGCGCAGGGCGGGCAGCATCGCCTCGGCAGGAACATTGCCCGATGGCAGGGCGAGCCGCAGCGGATCGGCCGTTCCCCCGATCTGCAGCGTGATCGTATGGGACTCTTCCTCAGAGCAAGATGCAGTTTCATGCCGTCCGGTCATCGTTGCTCCGCCTGAAACCGCCAGCGCCTACTGCAGCCCGCGCAGGCGCGAGACGAATCGCTCGACCCAGACGCGACCCGGCAAGTTCTCGGGGGTCTCTGGCTGGGCGGCGGTCCATGACAGGACCCGCGTCAACGGCATGCGTTGGGGCTGCGACGGGCCGTCAGTCGCCAGCGCCGCCAGTGCCCGGCTGGCATTGGCATCGGGCACGGCATCGATCATGGCCATCGGATCGCCCCGATGGGCGCAGTGCTCGGCGGGCGAGGTCACCATGTGTTCGCGGCACGCCAACGGGCGGTCGTCGTAGATCGAGCAGATGCCTTCTTCCAGGAACGGGCACGCGATGCCGAGGCGGAAGTAATCGACGCTGACCTGGTGCGCCGCTTTCCCCTGCGGGCGATCGATGCTGTCGAGATCGGCCCGATGCTCCCAAGCCGCCAGACGCGCCTCGGCGGCAGCGAAGCGTGACCGCACGACATTGCGCCGCGGCTCCGGCAGCCCCTCGACGAGGTCGGCGATCATGTGCGCCTCGACGAGGCCGACCGGCACAAGCTGGTTGCAGCAGGCGCTGCAGCCGGCCTTGCAGGAGATGCGCTGGCCGTGCGCTTCGATCCGGCTGACAGTCTGGTCGACCGATGCGTCGGTGATGGCGCGCAGGGCCGGCAGCATGTCACGCATCGTGACCGGTCGAGCCGGTACGTCGATCTTGAGCTCGCGCGACTCGGGTGCCGCGACGGCCGGCGCGGCCACCTCGCCCGGCGGCTGCGCGTCCGTCTCGCTCCACCGCATGAGCTCATCCACGTGTTGCAGCCGGCTGAAAAAGCGGTCCAGCCAGGCTTCGGCGGTGCGGTGCGGCGCGGTGTCCTGCGGGTGGTTCGCAACCCAGCGTAGGGAATGCGGCATCAGGATCTGTGCCGGTGCCGGCGGCGTTTCATCGGACAGCAGGCGATCCAGCGCCACGGCGGTGAATGCCCGCGGCACCGCCTCGACCCGCACGCCCGGTTCCTCCAGGTGCCAGCAGTTCTCGGCCGGCGACGTCACGAGGTACTCGCGGCACGTCAGGGGGCGCTCCTCGTACATCAGGCACCGGTTGTCCTCGAGCAGCGGGCAGGCGAGGTTGAGGGCGAAGTACGAGGCGAGCCGGTCGTCCTGCGCCTTTCGTTCGTTGCTCAGGCCGGGATCGTTGCGAAACGAGGCGCTCCACTCGCCGATCCGCCGGTCGGCATCGTCGAACCGGGCCCGGACCTCGGACCGGCGAGGCTCCGGCATGGCATCGACCACGGCGGCGATGCGCCGCGCCTCGATGGTGGACAGCGGGATCAGCTGGTAGCAGCAGGCCGTACAACCGATCCGGCAGGAGACAGGCTTGCCCTGGGCCACGGAAGTGGCGACCGTCCGGGCGACCATCGCCTCGGCGTAGGCGCGAAACGTCGGCAGCATGTCGACGGCCGAGACCTCGCCCATCGGCATCGGCAGGGCGATGCCGTCGTCGGCTTCGGCTGCAGCTGGATCCTCAGGCTCTTCGACGACAGGTGACGCCGCCTGCCCGTTGCCGGCCGGCGGCGCGCCGACGCGGCCAAGGAGGTCCCTTATCCACGCCGGTCCGGTGCGCAGCGGCAGGTCGTCCGGATGGGCCGCTACCCAATCCAGGGCCAGGGCCAACGGTGGCCATGCGGTGGGCTCGTCATCGCCGAGGCCGACGCGCTGCAGGGCGCGCGACAGCTTCGGCACGGCGACGGGATCGAGGTCGCCGTTGCCCGGCGTCGCGCAGCGTTCGGGTGGCGAGGTCACGAGGTACTCGCGACAACGCAACGGCCGATCGGCGTAGATCGAACAGGTTTCCGCCTCGAGGAACGGGCAGGGAATGCCCAGCGCGAGGTAGTCCAGCGCCAGCGCCTCGCGCTGATCCGCCGACAAGCCGCCCGGGTCCATCAACGCCGCGTAGAGCCCCGCCTCCTTCGCCCGCCGGCTGACGTCGGCGAAACGTTGCCTGATGGCGCCTTGCCGCGGCTCAGGCACGGTCTCGACCAGGTCGCGGATGTGATAGGCCTCGGTGGCCGAGATGGTCACGGCCTGCCGGCAGCAGGCGGCGCAACCCATCCTGCACGACACGCTGCGGTCCGTCCCGTCAAGCTCACGTTCGGCGGCACTGACGACGGCGTCGACCAGCGCATGCAATCCCGGCAGCACGGCCTGCGGCTTGATCGGCCGCGCCGGCACCGTGAGCGTTGCCTGCAGCTCGTAACTGCCGACCTTGAGCTTGAGAGTGGCGGAAACCGACCCGCTGGCGTCAGGCTGGCTGGGCGCAGGATCCATGAAGCTCTCCCGTGCCCTCAGCATAGCACAAATGCGCCGGGGGTGCCTCACTCATAGGCGCAGGCTTTGGGCGTTCACCTGGCTCCTCATCCTGAGGAGCGCGCCACAAGCGCGCGTCTCGAAGGATGGGCAACCGCACCTGCAGTTCGAAAACGGCACGAACGAGCCATTGCAATTGGTGTCCACCCTTCGAGACGGCCGCTGGTGCGGCCTCCTCAGGGTGAGGAGCCGTGCGGGTCAGCGAAAGTTGACGCCTATGGGCGAGACTTCGGCGCTCCCAGAGCGCTAGCCCACGCCGGCCGCGAGGCGGCTGACGAAGCGGCGCATCCAGTGGTCGGCACCACGTCGCGGCGTGGTGTCGCGGTTGGACCAGGCCCAGTCGAGAACGAACGGCAGCGGCACGACCGCCGGCCGCGGTGGCTTCTCGTCCGAGGTCATGAGCAGGATCGCCGCCGTCAGCTTGGGCACGAGCAGCAACTGGACACGATTGTCGCCGGGATCGGCACAGTACTCGGCCGGCGACGTGACGAGCGCCCGGCGGCAGACGAGGGGGCGATCGTCGTAGACCGAGCAGCGCTCGTCCTCGAGCAAGGGGCAGGCGATCTGCAGCCTGAAATAGTCGGTCGCCAGCGCCTTGAGACGATCCGGCGGCAGGCTCGCGGCATTGTAGGCAAGCTCGGCGAGCCCGGCCTCGATCATGCGCTGCCCGGCGGCCGCGAAGCGCGCCCGCACGACGCTGCGGCGCGGCTCCGGCATCTTGTCGACGAGGTCCGTCAGCGACCGTGCCTCGACGTCCGAGATCAAGGCCAGGTGACGGCAGCAGGCGGCGCAGCCCTCCTTGCAGGAGATCGAGCGCCCTCTGGCCTCGGCGGCCGCGGCCGCGCGCGCCATCACGGTATCGGTGATGGTGCGTAGTGCCGGCAGCAGTCCCTCGGCCGGGATGTCGCCCGGCGGCAGGGCGATCCGCAGTGGATCGGCGGTTTCCCCGATCTGCAGCGTCACCGTGTGGGCATCGCCGGTGGCATCACGTGATGAGTCGGGCTGCCGCATGTCCGCTCGTTCCGCGCCAGGGATGACCACCGTGTCACTGCGCGCCGGCCGCCTCAAGACCGCGCGTGCCCCGCTGCGCCATCTCGGGCATCAACGGGTGCATTGTTGCCGGTGCACGGCCGCCCCGCCCCAAGGTAGCGCCGACGGAGGGCATCGCACGCTCGAGTCCCGGCGGAGGCGCCGGGTAACGTCTCGGCAAGCAAGGCGTTGTCGGCACCAATCATGAGGATTCGCTCAGAGTGAGGAACACGTGTCTGGCAGGCCGCGGGCAGACGTGATAGTTTTTGCTGGTGTCTGAAAGCACACGTAATCCTTGCATTCAGGGTTTCATCCAGACCTTTGCGCCGCCATCCCTTTCGCAATCGTCATTCCGATCCTGCCCGGGACAGGGCGCCAACGTTGGGGTTCGTGGCAGAGCCGCGGTGGAGTTGAAAAAATGAAGCCGAGGGGAGTGACGTTCCAAATCGGGACTGCGGTGTTCGCAGTCTGCCTGGGAACTGCGGCGGTCCAGGCGCAGGGCCAGCCTGTAGTCCTGCAGCTGCCGTGGACGCACCAGGCGACTTACGGTGGCTTCTACGTCGCAGAGCACAAGGGCCTCTACGCGGCGGAAGGGATCAGCATCAGGTATCTTGAGGGCGGTCCTCAGGCCGAGCCGATAGCGCCCGTGGTGGACGGCAGGGCACCGTTTGGTGTCACGGGTGCGGCGGAGCTGCTCATGGCACGCGCCGCCGGCAAGCCGGTACGGGCCATCGCGACGGTCTTTCGCCGTAGTCCGGTCGTGTTCGTCGCCAGGCAGGAAAGCGGCATCGCCAGTCCCGCCGACTTCGTAGGCAAAACCATCCGCCTGACGACCGTCGACGCCACCAGCTTCCATGCCATGATGCAGCACGTCGGCATCCCGGCGGACAGATATCGCGTGGTGAACCTGCCGTCCGACGTGAAGCGCTTCGCGGCCGGCGAAGCCGATGTCTGGTCGCTCTACGTCAACGGCCTGGTTGTCGTGCTCGAGCAAGCGGGCTTCAAGCTCAACTACATCTATCCGGACGACTACGGCGTCCATTTCTACGCCGACACCCTGTTCACGACGGACGACGTGATCGCCTCAAGGCCCGATCTGGTTCTGCGTTTCCTGCGAGCGTCGCTGAAGGGATGGGAGATCGCCGTCGCCGAGCCGAACCTGGTGGGACCTCTGGTGCACCGCCACGAGCCGAAGGCCGATCCGGCGGTCGAGACGCTGAAGATGAAAGCGTCCCAGGCGCTGGTGAACACCGGCGAAGACCGCATCGGCTGGATGACGGAAGAGCGCTGGCGCCAGATGGCGAAGACCTTGAAGCAGCAGGCACTTCTTTCGCGCGCCGTGGACGCTGGCGAGATATTCACGCCACGGTTCTTGCGCGAGTTCTACGGCGTGCGGGACTAGCCTGTCGCGACGTCCGCTCGATGCCGCAAACGGCCCATCATGGCGCCGTGGGCACCCCAAGGAGGCGGGGGCATGTTGTTGAATGCCCGACCCAGGTCAAGCCTGACTCTGAAGATCGCGCTGACCTATGTTGTGCTCGGCCTGGCGATCCTGACCGGTGTCGGCGTCCTCGCCTATCTCAGCGGCCGCAGCGCGTTGGAGGAGGCGACGGTCGACGGACTGTCGGCCGAGGCATCCGAGAAGCAAAGGGGCCTTCAGAGCTGGGTCGCGCAACGCTCGCAGGACGTCCAGACGCTCGCCAGCTCGCCCTATCTGGCCATCGAGCTGATGGCCCTGCTGGCAGCCGCGCCCGACAGCCCCGAGGCGGCGCAGGCTCGCGACCGCCTGACCGTGCTGCCCAGGCTCTGGGTGGAGACCGGGCGGAAATTCCTGTCGATGGCGATCCTGCATGTCGAGACCGGCAAGGTCCTCGCCGCCACCGACCGGCGCGACGTCGGCAAGTTCAACGAAGACCGCCCGTACTTCATCAACGGCAAGACCGGTGTCTACGTCCAGAATCCCTTCTATTCCGTTCCGCTAAAGGGTCCATCGATCGTTTTCTCCGCCCCGATCCAGGCGCCCGACGGCAGGGTCATCGGCGTGATCGCCGGCACCGGCGATATGAACGAGATGCGGGCGATCATCGAACGCCGCACCGGCGATCGCGAGACCAGCGACAACTTCATCGTGAACAGCGCCGGGCTCTACGTGACGCAGCCGCGCTACATTTCGGACCCTGCAGCATTGCGGTTCAGCAACCAGTCCGATTTCGTCGGCCGCTGCCTGAAGGGCGATAGTGGCGTCGCCCTCGCCGACGACTATCGCGGCATGCCGGTGATCGCGGTCTACCGCTGGATGGCCGACCGGAACTTCTGTCTGGTCGCCAAGGTGGACCAGGTGGAAGCCTTCGCGCCGATCCAGGCCTTCCGCAACACGATCCTGCTGATCGGCCTTGCCATCCTGGCTCTTGCCGTCGTGGTCGCGCTGGGGCTGGGACGCGCCATTACCGGGCCGATCCGGGCGCTGCAAGCGGGCGCCGCACGCATAGGGCGCGGCGAGCTTGACGTGCGCCTGCCCGAGCAGGCGCGCGACGAGCTTGGCGGGTTGGCGCGCGAGTTCAACGCCATGGCCGGCTCCCTCTCGGATCAGCGGGGCAAGCTGGAAGCGGAGATCGGCGTGCGCCGGCAGGCAGAGCAGAAGGCGCAGGCGCAGGTCGAGCGGCTGAACCTGCTGCACCAGATCACCCGGGCCATCGGCGAGCGGCAGGACCTGAACAGCATATTCCAGGTGGTGGTGCGCAGCCTCGAAGACCAGCTGCCGGTCGATTTTGCCTGCCTCTGCCTCTATGACGGAGTCGATCATGTGCTGACCGTGGCTTGCGTCGGTGTCAAGAGCGGCTCCCTGGCGCTCGAACTGGCGATGCCCGAGCGCACGCGAGTCGACATCGACGAGAACGGCTTGTCTCGCTGTGTGCGCGGCGAGGTCGTGTACGAACCCGACATCAGTCGCGTTGCATTCCCTTTTCCGCAGAGGATCGCGCGCGGCGGCCTGCGCTCGCTGGTCGTGGCGCCGTTGCAGGTCGAGAGCCAGGTCTTCGGCGTCCTCGTCGTGGCCCGCGTGCCCGCCAACGGCTTCAGCAGCGGCGAGTGCGAGTTCCTGCGCCAGCTCAGCGAGCACGTTGCCCTTGCCGCCCACCAGACGCAGCTGTATGGCGCCCTGCAGCGGGCCTACGAGGATCTGCGCCAGACGCAACAGGCGGTGATGCAGCAGGAGCGCCTGCGCGCCCTGGGGCAGATGGCCAGCGGCATCGCCCACGACATCAACAACGCGCTATCTCCGGTGGCGCTGTACACCGAGGTGCTGCTCGAGAAGGAAACGGGTCTTACCCCCCGCGCCCGGGAATACCTCGAGACCATCCAGCGTGCGGTGGATGACGTCGCCCAGACCGTCGCGCGGATGAAGGAGTTCTATCGCCAGCGCGAGCCGCAGCTGACGCTGGCGCCGGTGGCCCTGAACCAGCTCGTGCGGCAGGTGATCGACCTGACGCGGGCACGCTGGAGCGACATGCCCATGCAGCGTGGCATCGTGGTCCAGGTGCGCACCGAACTGGCGGATGTCCTGCCGCCGGTCATGGGCGTGGAGAGCGAGATTCGCGAGGCGCTGATCAACCTGATCCTGAATGCCGTCGACGCGGTGCCGACGGGCGGCACAGTGGTGCTGCGGACCGGCGTGCTCGCCGCGGCCGCCGGCGTGGCGCCGGACAGCGTACAGGTCGACATCGTCGATGATGGCGTGGGCATGGATGAAGAGACCCGTCGACGCTGCCTGGAGCCTTTCTTCACCACCAAGGGCGAGCGAGGCACCGGCCTTGGGCTGGCCATGGTCTATGGCGTGCTGCGGCGCCACAACGCCGAGATGGACGTCGAGAGCGCGCCGGGCAAGGGGACGACGGTGCGCCTGACCTTCCCCGTGGCGCCCGCTGCCGCATCCGGCGCGCCGGACTCCGCGGCGCCACTGATGCCCGCGAGGTTGCGGCTGCTGTTGGTCGACGATGATCCTCTGCTGCTGAAGTCGCTGCGCGATACATTGGAGGCCGAGGGCCACGTCGTCGCGACCGCAAGCGATGGCCAGGCCGGCATCGCGGCCTTCCGCGGCGCCCATGGCCGGGGCGAGCCTTTTGCCGCGGTCATCACCGATCTCGGCATGCCCAACATCGACGGCCGGCGGGTCGCGAGCGCGATCAAGGAGATCTCGCCGTCGACGCCCGTCATCCTGCTGACCGGCTGGGGGCAGCGCCTGCTGTCGGACGAGGAGGTGCCGCAGCACGTGGATCGTGTCCTGAGCAAGCCGCCCAAGCTGCGCGAAGTGCGCGAAGCGCTGGCCCGCCACTGCCGTGCAGCCGGCCCCGACGCACAGCCCGGGCAGGTCGAAAGAGGATAGTCGCCATGTCGTCGCAACCCCGGATCCTCATCGTCGATGATGAAGCCGCGCAGATGCGGGCGCTCTGCGATACGCTTGGCAGCCACGGCTATCACCCGACCGGGTTCACAGACGGCAGCGAGGCCCTCAAGGCGCTGCAGACGACGCGCTTCGAACTCCTGCTTGCCGACCTGATGATGCCCGGCATGGATGGCATCGCCCTTTTGCAGGCGGCCTTGAAGGCCGACCGCGAGCTGGTCGGCATCATCATGACGGGGGAGGGCACCATCGCCACCGCGGTGGAGGCGATGAAGAGCGGGGCGCTCGACTACATCCTGAAGCCCTTCAAGCTCAGTGCCATCCTGCCGGTCCTGGCACGCGCCCGCGCGGTGCGCGACTTGCGGATCGCCAACGCCGAACTGGAACGCAGCGTGCGCCAGCGCACGCTGGAGTTGGAGACCGCCAACAAGGAACTGGAGGCATTCTCCTACTCGGTCTCGCACGATCTGCGCTCGCCGCTCACCGTGATCCTCGGCACCGCCGATATGCTGGCGGAGGATTACGCAGCCCAGATGCCGTCCGCGGCGGCGCGGATGGTCAATTCCATCATCACCAGCGCCGAGCGCATGAAGCAGCTGATCGAGGATCTGCTGCGGCTGTCGCGGCTGGGCCGCCAGCCTCTGGCGAAGCGTCCGATTGATGTCGCGGCGCTGGTGCGCGAGGTGCTGGCCGAGCTGGAGCCGCGATCAGACGGGGCGAAGGTCGAGGTTCGGGTCGCCGACCTGCCCGACTGCGTCGGCGATCCCGGGCTGCTCAAGCAGGTATTTGCCAACCTGCTGTCCAACGCCTTCAAATTCACCCGCGGCACCTCCGCGCCGATGGTCGAGTTGAGCTGCCGGCTGGAAGGCGGGAACAAGGTGTATTGCGTCCGCGACAATGGCGCCGGTTTCGACATGCGCCGCGCCAACGAGCTGTTCGGAGCGTTCCAGCGTCTGCATGACACCGAACAGTTCGAGGGCACCGGCGTGGGTCTCTCGATCGTCCACCATATCATCGAGCGCCATGGCGGACGGATCTGGGCCGAAGCCGAGCCCGGGGCGGGCGCCACCTTTCATTTTTCCCTCCCGGATGAAGCCTGAGGGCTGTGGGCGCCGGCTTCCTGCCGGCACCGACGTGCCGGGGGCGCGTCACTCCAGTGACGCGTCTTCGCCTTCCGCCGCACGTGACGCGTCACTGGAGTGACGCGCCCCCAGCCATGAGCCGGCTGCAAGCCGGTGCTCCCGGAAGGTGGCTCCGGCCGGTGGACATTGCAGCGCGCTGCACGGTACAAGCCTTGGTTTTCCAAGGGGATCGGCCCATCTAGGGTATGTGCAGACGGGCGCAGGCAGCGGGCACCATGGCGACGACGAGCGAGATCAGGCGCAAATTCCTCGAGTTCTTCCGCGACAACCAGCATCGGGTCGTGCCGTCGAGCCCGCTCGTGCCGCGCAACGACCCGACCCTGATGTTCACCAACGCCGGCATGGTGCAGTTCAAGAACGTCTTCACCGGTCTGGAGAAGCGCCCCTACAGCACGGCCGCCACGTCGCAGAAATGCGTGCGCGCCGGCGGCAAGCACAACGACCTGGAAAACGTCGGCTACACCGCCCGCCACCACACGTTCTTCGAGATGCTGGGCAATTTCTCGTACGGCGACTACTTCAAGGAGCGCGCCATCGAGCTGGCCTGGAACCTGATCACGAAAGAATACGGCCTCGCCAAGGACCGGCTGCTGGTCACGGTCTTCCACACCGACGACGACGCGGCCGGCTACTGGAAGAAGATCGCCGGCCTGCCCGAGTCGAAGATCATCCGCATCCCCACCTCGGACAATTTCTGGGCGATGGGCGATACCGGCCCGTGCGGGCCGTGCTCGGAGATCTTCTACGACCATGGCGATGGCATCCCCGGCGGGCCGCCCGGCTCTGACGACGCCGACGGCGACCGCTTCATCGAGATCTGGAACCTGGTGTTCATGCAGTTCGAGCAGGTCACCAGGGATGAACGCGTGAACCTGCCTCGGCCTTCCATCGACACCGGCATGGGGCTGGAGCGCATCGCCGCCGTCCTGCAGGGCAAGCACAACAACTACGACATTGACCTGATGCGGGCCCTGGTCGAGGCCTCGGCGCACGCCACCGGCGTCGATCCCGACGGTCCGCAGGCGCCCTCGCACAGGGTCATTGCCGACCATTTGCGCGCCACCTCGTTCCTGATCGCCGACGGCGTGCTGCCGTCCAACGAGGGCCGCGGCTACGTGCTGCGCCGGATCATGCGCCGCGCCATGCGGCATGCCCACATGCTGGGCGCCAGGGAGCCGCTGATGCATCGGCTGGTGCCCGAGCTGGTGCACCAGATGGGCGACGCCTTTCCCGAGTTGCTGCGCGCCCAGCCGCTGATCACCGAGACCCTGAAACTGGAGGAGACGCGCTTCCGCGCCACCCTGGGCACCGGGCTGCGTCTGCTGGAGGAGGAGACCGCGAGCCTCGGCGCCGGCGGCACGCTCAAGGGCGAGGTCGCCTTCAAGCTCTACGACACCTACGGCTTCCCGCTCGACCTGACGCAGGACGTGCTGCGCGCGCG
>Ga0187894_10003631_pt1 | contig 17105 bp, 12 predicted proteins | sample GBC1701081metaG_FD_136650 | JGI IMG/M metagenome (GOLD analysis project Ga0187894, IMG submission 136650) | White microbial mat communities from a lava cave in the Kipuka Kanohina Cave System on the Island of Hawaii, USA - GBC170108-1 metaG ...
ACCGCGCTCGTATATATAGCAAATCGGGGCAACACGGTTAGCAACCTGATCCGGCAGCCTGTCGATGGCGCCAAACCTACGCCCTTGACCGACTTCACGAGCGGCGAGATTTATAACTTTGCGTTCTCGGTTGACGGCTCGCGCCTTTATCTGGCACGCGGCTATTCGACGCGCAATGCCGTTTTGATAAGAAATTTTCGTTGATCGGTTAAAGACGAAAGAAGCCTGTCAAACAGCACGGAATTAGAATATTGCCCTATTTTCCACTTTCAATTTTTCACCTTGCGCCTTCTAGCCCTTACCGCGTGCGGGCTTCTGCATCTTCGTATTGTTCAAGCTTGCGATACAGAGTTTTTCGTCCGATGTCGAGGAGGCGGGCGGCGCGGGATTTGTCGCCCTCCGTGTAGTCGAGCGTGGCTTCGATGACCTGGCGCTCGATCTCGTCCATGCTGGCGGGCATTTCGATCTCGATGCCGATGGATCGGCCGGCGGCTGCGGCTTTCGCGCGTTCCAGACGCGATTGGGTGATGGACTCGATCGCTGCGTTGCTGATCGCTTCCGGTAGATCGTCGGGCTCGATCTGGCGTCCTGAAGCGATGATGACGGCACGCTCGATGGCATTCTCAAGCTCACGCACATTGCCCGTCCACTCGTAATTGACGAGCGCGCGAAGCGCCTCTTTCGAGATGCCGGAGACGAAGCGGCCGGTCTTTTCCTTGTAGCGTTCGAGGAAATGAAAGACGAGCGGGTGAATGTCTTCGATGCGCGTGCGGAGCGGCGGCAGCGTGATCGGGAAAACCGAGAGGCGATAAAAAAGGTCTTTGCGAAAGCGGCCTTCCTCCACCGCCGTTTCGAGATCGATGTTGGTGGCGGCGATGACGCGGACATCCGAATGAATCACATCACTTCCGCCGATGCGCGTAAATTCGCCGTCCTGCAAAACGCGCAGCAGCCGCACCTGAGCCTGCATCGACATCTCGCCGATCTCGTCCAGGAAAAGCGTGCCGCCGTCGGCCTCTTCGAAGCGGCCGCGACGCTGTGAGCGGGCATCGGTAAACGCGCCTTTCTCGTGGCCGAACAGCTCAGATTCCAACAGCGTTTCGGGAATCGCGCCGCAGTTGATCTTCACATGCGGTCTGTTCTCGCGGCCGGAATTGAAATGGATCAGGTTTGCGAGCAGCTCCTTTCCGGTTCCTGATTCGCCCTGCACGAGCACGGTCGTGTTGGTGCCGGCGACGTTCAACGCAAGCTCGATCGCGCGCCGAATGCCGGGAGCCTGCCCGATGATCTCGCTCTGCCGCTGGTGCAAAACGCTTTTCAGCCGCATCACTTCCGCAGAGAGCTGATCGCGTTCGAGCGCGGTGCCGATCTGGTCTGCAATGCCTTCGACAAGGTCGATGTCGTGCTCGTCGAAAACGATCTCTTTGCTCCATACGAAGCCGAGCAGCCCGAACGTCGAGCCGCCGACGCGAACCGGAGCAAGCAGCGCCGCTTTTCCGCCGAGCTGCGTGTTGAAGATCAGGCGGATCGGCAGCGGCAATTGCGAATCGGTGACGGAAACGGTCTTGCCGTCGCGGATCAACTCGCTGACGGCGGCGAACGTATCGATGTTGAGCGATTTGCCGTGCGATTCGACCATGCGGAGAACACGGCTCGGCTTGACGCCTTCCGACGCCTTGAACGACGCAAGCGTGATCTTCTTGCCTGCTTCGTCGAGCACGCCAAGCGCGCCGTAATCGGCGCCGACGAGCGCGATGGCTCGCTCAAGAACACGTGCCGAAACTTCGTTGAAATCGGAATGCGAATTGAGCGTGTTTGCAATCTCAAGCAGCGCGTTCGTGCGTTTCGATTCCTGCTCCTGTGCAACGTAAAGGCTGGTGTACTGATAACCGATCGTGAGCTGACGGGCGATGGATTCGAGAAACGCAACCTCTTCGTCAAGCCACACGCGTGCCTTGCGCGTATCGTGCAGGCCGATCAGTCCTAGGATCTCATCACCTTTTATGATCGGAATGACGAGCAGCGAACGTGTGTCGAGTGCTTTCGCGAAAAACTTCAGCGTCGGGTCTTTTGTCTTTGCCGTGTCGTCAACCTTGATCGGTTTGCGAATATCGAACTGGTCGGACAGGCGTTTCGCATTTATCGGAATGACCGTCCCCTTGCTCGACGGCACTTTGTTGTCGCTCCGCCATTCGTGGCTGATTCGCAACTCTTTTCCTTCGCTGAACTGCAGAAGGTCGCAACGATCAGCGTGCAGCATCCGGCCAAGCTCGGAAACGACGACGTTGAGAAAACGCTCAAGCTCGATCGAGGCAGGAAGGTCGCGGGCAAGGCGCTCAATGATGGCTTCGCGCGCCTCGTGCATCTTGATCTTGCGCTCAAGGGAAAGTTCTTGCGGGGTTTCGATTTCGGTTTTCATTAATTCGCCGAAAAGACGGCTTATGTAAGGTAAATACGCGGCGTGGGCGATGTCAAGTTGACACAACGAGACTGTGATGTGTGTAATTTCGATGCACTACGGCTTGTTGACAGCAGGATTGACCGGCGGCTTGTTTGCGGGCGGCGGTTTCGTTGAAGTGTTGGAGTTCGCCGGCGCCGAATTGGTGTTCGAAGAGTTTGCATTACTATTCGAATTGGCGTCTTTCTTCGGCGTGCTGGAATAATTCACGCGGCTGCGGCCCGCCTCGGCGTCTTCGATAAATTCAATGGCTTCGACGTTGTCCGGGTCGAGCTCGATGGCTTTTTTAAGCGGCGGGATCGCTTCGCGATACTTGGCAAGCTTTATCCTGATCTTGCCCAATTCAGTTTGGTACTCGGTGTCTTCGGGATTAAGATCGACTGCCTTCTCAAACGCCCTTTCAGCATCCTCATCCTCGTTCAGCTTGTTATACGCACGGCCGAGGTTGAAGTATGCTGCGTAATCATCTTTATTGGTGGCGATGATCTTCTTATACGCTTCGACAGCTTTCCCGAATGCGATCTCGGAATTCATTTTTTTCTCTTTAGGTTTTTTCTCTCCCGGCGCGGTTTCGGCGGTTTCGTCCACGATGGATGCATCACGCGTTTCGATCAATGCGTAGGCGATTCCGAGACGAAAGTACGCTTCGGCAAGGTCGGGATTTAATGTAACGGCCTGATTCAGCACATCGATCGCGCGTTCGGTTTCACCTGTGTCAAGCAGTTGAATGCCGTCGGCCAACGCGACATTCGCATCGGCATACATCGCGGGCTGAGCGTTTTGATCGGCGTTTTCGACAGAACTGCCTCCGCCGCAAGATGCAAATACGAGAGCGAATGCGATAACCAGAATGCAAAGTTTCATAACCGATACGCGCGTTTCAAATCAGCCGGGAGGAAAAACGAAAGTTCTGCCCGCGAGCAAATGAACGTGCAGATGAAACACCGTCTGGCCGCCGTCGGCGTTTGTGTTAATGACGACGCGGTAGCCGTCGTCGGCAAATTTCCCATCACGCGCGATGACCGCGGCCGAAGTTAGGAGATGCCCAAGCAGTTCGCGCTGGTTGTCCGATGCCTTGTCGAGCGAGTCGATGTGCTCGCGCGGGATGACCAGGATATGCGTCGGTGCTTGCGGGCTTAAGTCATTGAAAGCGATGCACTTGTCGTCTTCAAATACACGCGTCGCTGGTATCTCGCCCGTTACTATCTTGCAGAAAATGCAGTCAGCCATAATTTCGATAAGGAAATTAAATCACAAACCGACCGGTTGCCGAAAGCCCGGCGCGTTAGCGAGAGCGTTTTTTAAGGTTGGCAGAGAGAAAACTCGCTGCCAGCCGCCAAGTGCAAACTGCCTACCGGATTTCGCCCTTGCTAACGCGCGGGCTTCTACATAGTTGTCTCTGTGGCTTCAGCGATCTGGTCCTTAACACGCTCAATGTCGGCACCGAGCGAGCGAAATTTGCGCACAATGGTTTCATAGCCGCGATCGATGTGGTAAACGCGGTCGATGGTTGTTTCTCCCTCAGCGCAAAGTCCGGCAAGAACGAGCGAAGCCGACGCACGCAGATCAGACGCGATGACGCGCGCGCCCCTAAGCTGGGTTTTCCCGGTGACGATGGCGCGGTATCCCGAGATCACGATGTTCGCATTCATGCGAATGAGCTCGGAAGCATGCATGAAGCGGTTTTCGAAGATGGTTTCGGTTATGGTCGAAGTACCTTCGGCCTGTGTCATCAGCGCCATGTATTGCGCCTGCATGTCGGTCGGAAAAAGCGGATGCGGCTCGGTCGTCACGTCGCGGGCTTTCAGTCCGCCGGCGCTGCACTTTACTTTTAGCGTTGTGCTGTCGAACGCGTCGATCTCGACGCCCACAGTTCGTAGTTGTTCGATGAGAGCTCCGATGTGTTTCGGATCGCATTTCGCAACCTCAATCTCGCCGTTCGTTATCGCTGCGGCGACGATGAAAGTGCCCGTCTCAATGCGGTCGGGAATGATCGCGTGTTCCGCGCCGCCTAAATCTGCGACGCCTTCGATCTCGATGGTTTCGGTGCCTGCGCCGGAAATCTTCGCTCCCATTTTTTCGAGAAGCTGGCAAAGATCTTCGATCTCCGGTTCCCTTGCGGCGTTATTAATCGTCGTATTCCCGCGCGCCAGCGCGGCGGCCATTAACACGTTTTCGGTGCCGGTTACGGTAACCTTTTCGAACGCAATTTCAGCACCTTCAAGTCTTCCCTTCGGAGCTGTGGCAACGACGTCGCCCGATTCAAGAGAAACGTTCGCTCCGAGTTTTTCAAACGCTTTTAGATGAAGATCGATCGGCCGCGTGCCGATAGCACAGCCGCCGGGCAAACTTACTTTTGCCTTGCCGAACCGCCCCAACAGCGGACCGAGCGCGAGCACGCTGGCGCGCATCGTTTTTACGAGCTCATACGGAGCCTCAAACGTTTCAATATTTTTTGCCGTGACGACATGAGTGCGAAGCTCGGGCGCGAGAACCGTCGCGCCTAAATCTTCGAGAAGCCGCCGTTGCGTGATCAGATCTTTCACATACGGCACATTGTGGAGCGTAACGGTTTCGGGCGTGAGCAGCGTTGCGGCGAGACAGGGCAGGGCGGAGTTTTTCGCACCGCTGATCTCGATCCGGCCATTAAGCGGCCGGCCGCCGCGAATTAGAAATTTATCCATAAAAACCTGCCGCAGAAACCCGCTCAGAAATGCCAGTGATTGCAAGACTTTATCACGTCTTCAATCCGAGCCTGAAAAACGAAATAAGAAAACAATCTTGCAACCAAAGGGTGAAACCGAGCCATCCAAACTAAGGCTTCAAACAAATCAACCGGATAGTTGAAGCTTTTGTTTGGACTAACGCCCCGGCTATACGCCCTCCTCGTGGCCGGGGCTTTTTTCTTGCAGTTTTTTCAAAATCGCGTCGATCTGCCGTATGTGTCTTGTTTCGTGCCCGCCGATCAGGACAAGCCATTCGCCCGCAGACAGATCACCCAGAAAAGGATGTGGAAAATGATAATCGGATGAATTGTGAGATTTGAAGAGCCGAAGCAATCCCATCAGATCTTCGCGGTTCGAAACGAGGCGTTCCAGCGCTTCACCAATCGTCATTTCGCATTTAGGCTGAACTATTGCCGGAGCCTCAACCTTAATCTTGAAGAGTTCCTTTCCCTTCTCAGCAAACAAATCGGACGTTGTGATCATGCCGTCTCCGGCTTTGCCGTCAGCCTCGGCCTTGCCGAGAAGCTTTCGGCAGACCCGAAACGCGCTCGCTTCGACTATGCCGATGTGCTCGACGACATTTGTGACCGTCCATTTCTCGCCGACCGGCAGACGGTTCAAATTCGAAGGCTCCGCAGAAGCGATCAGAGCCAGCAGCTTTTGGCGAATCGCATAATTCGCCGCGTACACTTCATCTATCGGGCGCGTTTTCATTACGTTCATTTCGTTTGCGGAATCGGCTGCGGCGTCAGGACCAGGCGATGCCAACGCGGGAAGCTCGTCACGCTGTCCGCTTCCTTTTTCATCCGCTTGATGAATGCGGTTTGAAAATACAAAAGATCGTTTGCCGTCCAGGCTAGAGATACTATCGGGTTGAACGACACGAGTATTTTTTCGTCGGGCAGCGTATCAGTTTGCGGCGTGGCATTAGCGGCGTTTACCGCCGCGTTTGCATTTACGTTCGGCGCCGTGTTCCCGCCTTCCAGTTTCAGCTGCTGTTCACGATCAAAAGTTTGCGAAGAAATCAGCAACTGGTTTCTCAGCGGAAGAGCCGCCTGCGTCGGATTCGTTACGTTTGCGTCGTATATCCGAACCTGCGTGTCGTAGGCGCAGGCGATCTTTGCCGAATCGGGCGACCACACGGGATGTACGGCGGTCAGCGCATCGTCGAGCCGACGCTCACGCCCGTTCGTTTCGACCATTCGCGGCCTGCCGACGGGAACAAAAATTTCACCGCTCGATTCAGCGCGGAACTGCAGAAACTGCCACTCGCGCTGCGTCGCCGCGAGCGCCGCGAGGCCTGAGCTGTCCGGAGCCCAGACGTAATAAAAATAGATCAGCCCGACATTCTGCGTGATCGGCTTTACCGCATCGCCGTCCGCATTGGAAATGTAGATCTGCTCGGTGCGAAATGTGAGAATGCCTGTCGGCGCGACCGGCGTCGGTTCAGCCGCGGGCGCATTCGCGTCCGAGTTTGCGTTTGTGTTCGCGTCGGCGGCATTCGCTTCCGGATCGACGCCGGTGTTCATGTTCGAATTTGACAGCGAAGGCGGCGGTCCGCCGGCGACTTCGGGCTCTTCCTGAACGCCGCGAACCATCGCGACGAACGCAACGTTCGCGGAATCAGGCGACCAGCGAATCGTGTCGGGGAAATGCACGGCCATCAGGTCGGCGGTCATCTTGCGCAGCAGATTGCCGTCCGTCGAATACATATCGAGACGGTACTCGGACGGCAGATCGTTCACGCGATGATAGACGGCGACGATTCGATCGCCATTGGGCGAAGTAATAGTTTTGTCGAGCGACTCCTGCGGCCGGTTGAGATCGAAATGATTTTGCACGGCAGCATTGCGCTCGTTCTGCTGCGCTTTCGCCGGCTCGGTTGGCGGCGGGACGTCGGCCTCGTACCGATAATTCAATCGAACCGCCGGAACCTCAGCCAGAGTCGAAGGACCCGCGGCGGTGCTGTTGCCCGCAGGCGTGCTGCAGCCCGGCACCAAAGCCGCTACGACGAACGACGACGAAGCGAGGAGAAGACGTAACATCATGCGTCGGGTAATAGGTCTGCCTCCAGGTATTCGCGGTAGAGTCGTCGCTGCACGTCGGTCGGGTTCGCGACCGGCTCGAATTCGTAATCGCCGCGCGTGTCCGTGCCGAGCGTCAAGTTTATGTCATGCAGCCTGTCGTAGCGAAAGATCGTGAGCTTTATCTTGCTTCCGGGTTTCCTTTCGCCTATGTAACTTTGCAAAAATGTAAGGCTGGCCCGGTAGCCGTCGATCGCGACGATCTGGTCGCCGGTGTTCAATCCCTGTTCGTAAGCGGGTGAGCCTGCCGGGATCGTCCGAACCGAAAGGCGCCCGTCGGTTTCCGCAAGGTCGGCTCCCAAATAGGCTTTTCCTTTATTCGGCTCGCTTTTTACAAGCTGCAAGCCAATGCCGCGCAGGATCTTGTCGTACGCGATCTCTTTTTCGCCGCGGACGTAAGATCCGAAGAAATCGTCCATCGAGCCGCCGGCAAATTTTTCTGCAGCCTTCTGAAAATCGGTCGGCGTGAAACCTTTGCCTTTTTTATAAGTCTCGCCGTAAAGGAATTTCATCACGTCGTCGAGCGATGCTTTTCCGCCCGACCGAGTCCGAATTTCGATGTCGAGCATCATTCCGACGATCTCGCCTTTGTCGTAATACGAGATCTGATTATTGATCGCGTTCTCGTCCTGTCGATAGTATTTGATCCACGCATCCATGCTCGCTTCTTCAAGAGAAGTTTCGAAACGGCCGGGACGGTTTTGAAGATTGCGGATCAGGTCGGCTTTGGTCGCGAGCAATTCCTTGTCAGATATCAAACCGGCGCGGCGAAGCAGGATGCCTTCGTAATAAGCCGTTACGCCTTCGGCGACCCATAGAAGCTTTGTGTAATTTTCATTTTCGTAATCGAAAGGGCCCAACGGTTCGGGCCGCAGACGCTTTACGTTCCACAAATGAAAATATTCGTGAGCAACGAGAGCCAGAAATCTCTTGTACTGCGCTTCCGGTTTGAAATTGAAACGGTTCCACTGCAAAGCCGTTGAGTTCAAATGCTCAAGCCCGCCGCCGCCGCGTAAATTCAAAATGTAGAGGTAGCTGTCGAGCGGCAGTTCGCCAAAAATCTTCGCGCCTTCCTCGGCGATCTTTGCGGAGTCGATGGCGATCTGCTTGAGATCGTAATTCCCTTCACCGGAAACGACGATGCGGTGCGGAATGCCGCGGACCTCAAACGTAGTTTCCCTAAAATCGCTCACCTCAAAAGGCGAATCGTAAAGGATATCGAAATTGGCCGCGCGGAAGGTGTTGGCACGGCGCGGGACTGCGGGCAAACCGGTCGCAACCTTCCAGTTTCCAAAAGGCTTCACCGTAACGACGGACGGTGCATTGAGATGCCCGGCCGGATACATCAGAAGAGCGCTGTTGTTCCAGAACGCGTGATAATCGCTAAGCTCATTCGTGCGGACGGTAAGCTCGTTCGCGTAAACACGATACGTGACCACGATCTCGCCCGCGCCCTGCCGCGTTATCTGCCAGGTATTTTTGTTGATCTTTTGCCACGCTAGTGACGTGCCTTTCGCATCAGCTGCGGCGAAATCCTGCACGTGCCGCGCGTATTCGCGGATCAGGTAGCTGCCCGGCGTCCATACCGGCATTTTTAGTTCGATCCTTTCGGGCGCGCTCTGCCAATCAAGCCGCATTTCAACTTCGAGGAGATGCGTCGCAGGCCTCGGCATCGAAACCGTGTAGCCAATATCAGGCACAGTTTGGCTAATCGTCGGCGTCGTCGAACCGGTGCAGACGTTCGGTTGTGCTTTTCCTTCGCGGCCCATAAATGTGAACAGAACTGCAAATACTAATACACCCGGCCTGATTTTTCTAAACATAAGTCAATTTTTCCAAACACTTTCTACCTGTTAGTGTAGATGTTACTGTTCAAAAGATAGATGTTACCGTTTTTGATCAGGGTTAGTTTACTACATCGAACGGGCGGACATCGAACACGCTGGATGATCGAACAAGAGCAACGTGAAGTGGAAAAAACCAGCCAAAGCGATGAAAGCGAAAAGTTTTTCACGCCGCCGCTGATAATTATTTTCGTCACGGTTTTTATTGACCTGATCGGTTTCGGAATGGTGATTCCGATACTGCCGTTTTATGCCGAGACCGCGCCGTTCAACGCCTCGCCGATCGAGATCGGGTTTCTTTTCGCCGTCTATTCGCTGATGCAGTTTTTCTTCTCGCCGCTGCTGGGCCGGCTCTCGGATCGATTCGGGCGGCGGCCTATACTTTTCATCAGTTTGCTCGGATCGGCGGTCGGCTATTTTGTGATCGGTTTCGCAAACACGCTGTTTCTTGTTTTCGTGGGCCGGATTATCGGCGGCATCACGGGCGCAAATATTTCGACCGCGCAGGCCTACATCGCCGACGTGACCACGAAAGAAAATCGTGCTCGCGGGATGGGGCTTTTTGGAGCAGCATTCGGGCTGGGTTTTATTCTCGGCCCGGCGATCGCGGGCGTTTTGAGCAAGTACGGCGTCCATATTCCCTTTTATTGCGCTGCTGTGTTGTCGTTAGCGAATGCCGTCGCTCTTTACTTTATTTTACCGGAATCGCTGAAACCTGAAATGCGAAGACCCGAAGGGCATGGTACGGGTCGGTTAAGGGCCGCTATCGATGCGCTGCGTGAAAAACAGTTCGGCACGATCAATCTCATTTACTTTTTGCTCGTAACGGCGTTTTCGATCATGACCTACGCTTTCGTGCTCTACACGGCGTTTCGGTTTGGATACAACGCCGAGCAGAACGGCTATCTATTCGGCTATGTCGGGATAATGTCGGTCATCGGGCAAGGGTTTCTGTTCGCCTTTTTGGCGCGCCGATTTTCCGAAGCAGCGCTTTCCGCCGCCGGCTGTCTTACGATGGCGGCGAGCCTTTTTGCCATTCCGCTTATCGGCCCGGCATTCGGCGGCTTGCTTGCGCTTCTCGCGTGCTGCACGACGCTTTCGCTCGGCAACGCGATGGCGTCGCCCGCATTAACAAGCCTCGTTTCGACGATCAGTTCCGAAAAGGAGCAAGGTTCGCGCCTCGGAATTATGCAGTCCGGCGCCAGTCTCGCACGCGCTATCGGGCCGATCATCGGCGGCGTGCTTCTTAACAATGCCGTGAACAAGATCGACAACACAACCGTTACGCGCACGTTCTTCGCCGCGTCGGCGATAATGTGCGCCGCCCTTGCCGTTTCAATTTTTGCTATGAGGCTGGCGCGGCGTGCGCCTGAAACGGTTAGCTAACCGCCCGCTGCCGCTTGCGGTCGATTGCGGGAAAGGCGAGGGAAAATGTGGTGCCGTTTTCGTTGCTCTGCGCCTCGATTGTCCCGCCGTGCTCCTGCACGATGCCGTAGGTCACTGCAAGGCCGAGTCCGGTGCCGTTGCCGACGCCTTTGGTCGTGAAAAACGGATCGAAGATCTTGGTCAGGTTTTCCGGCGAGATGCCTTCGCCGTTGTCGGCCACCGACATCAATACTTCGTTTCCGCCGTTACTTGATGTCGCAAGGGTAATTGTCCCGCCGCTCAGCATCGCGTCTCTGGCGTTGAGAATTAAATTAGTAAAAACCTGCTGGAGCTTTCCGCCGTTGCCGAAGATGCGGGCCGGAGTTCGCGAATAATTCTTGACTATTCGGACGTTCGATTTACGAAGCTGCGGCTCGAGCAGCTGCAGCGTGTCGTCGAGCAGTTTGTTGACGTCCACTTCGTCGGTCTCCAACGCAGAGCCGGTGCGCGAGAAATTCAAAAGATTGCCGACGATGTTTGTCGCACGGTCGGTCTGCCGCTGCATCTTTTGCAGCAGCGCGTGCTTCGGATCGGTTTCCGGCACCATGCCGAGCAGCATCTGCGTGTAACTCGAAACGCCCGTCAGCGGCGTGTTCACCTCGTGCGCGACGCCCGCGGCGAGCAGGCCGATGCTGGAAAGCTTCTCGCTCTGCTGCAGCGTTTCTTCCAGCTTGACGCGCGACGAGACATTTTCGAGAACGACGATCGCTCCGGTCTGGGCGCTTGAAACCGAACGAAGCGGCGCGATCGCGACGTTCAAGATGAGCGATCTGCCGGAGGCATCGTACGTGTGCAGCTTGTATGCGTTTCTGATCTCGGTCAGGTGCCAGCGAGATTTGCCGAGAATATTTTCAAGATTCAGTGCGAAACTTTCGTCAAAAATTTCATCGACAAACTTATCGACAACCTCGGCGCGCGGCAGACCCAAAAGTTCCTCAAACGTAGAATTGCAGCGCGTGATACAGCCGTTTTCATCAACCGCAAGCAGCCCGACATTGACCGATTCGACGATCGATTCGTTGAATTCCTTCAGCAGTGCAAGCTCTTCGGTCTGTTGCTGCTGTTCCTGGTAAAGGCGGCTGTTCTCGATGGCGACGGCGATGTAGCCGGAGACGGTGCGCAGAATTTCGAGATCTTCCGACGAAAGAAGCGAGCCGTCGCTCGCACGACCCAAGCCGATGACCGCGACCATTTTGCTTCGCACGACACACGGCACGAAGTAATGCAACTCCTGCCGTACGGGCGATGAGCCGTTTCCGTTTCCGTTGGTTTCAACTACCAACGCATCAAGATCAAGGCTCTCCAATTCATCGGCGCGAACGACGCCTTTCTCAGCCGACTTCTGTCGGATCATTTGCCGAAAGTCTGAAGGAATCTTAAATTCTTCGCTAAGACCGAGCGAGCGAGCGAGGGAAAACTGACCGGCTTCCGTTTCGATGAATACGGCGGCCTTTTGAACGTCCAAAACCTGTTTGAGGCGTTCGAGCAGGCTGTCGAGAAGCGGCTCGAGCGCGGTCGTCGCCGAGAGCGTGCGGCCGAAATCGAGAAGGCCTTGGCGCAGGTCGTAACGTTCGCCGTAGAAAAATCGGTTGGCTCGTTCCTGCAAAAAATTCTTCAGCGGCTCGCCAAGCATCACGATCGCCGCCATTGCGATGATGGCGATCAGTGCACGCAGAACCATCTCGGTCGTCGACAGATTTGCGTTGACGCCGAGCAGCAGAATCAGCACAAGCGCGACAATGCCGATCATCATCGCGATCGCGACCGTCGTCATCGCGTAAACAAGCGCGCGGCGAACGACGACATCGACGTCCATCAAACGATAACGGACAACCGAATGGCCGAAGCTCAGCGGTATAAGTGCAAGCGGCAGGATAGTGATCGCCGCGGTCACGTTATCGTTCGGCAGGTAAACAAATTCGCGAGCGATCTGCACTGCAAGAATCGGAAGAACCGATGCGACCGTTCCCCAAAGAGCCCATTTCAAACGCTGGCGGACGAGCGGCTGGCGGTTGCTCAAAAAACGCCAGATCAGCACGCCGGCGCCGATCGAAATTCCGGCAACGAAATGAATCAGCAATGCCTGGTTCAAAAACGCAAACGCGCCGTAACCGGCAACAAAGTTTCTGATCGCGCCGGACACCGACGGTGCCGGTAGTAACTGGCCAAGCGTCAGCGCAAAAACCGCCAGCGTGATCAGACCGGCGGGGAGGTACACAACAATTGTCTTCCAGCGTTCGCTGTCAAAGACGTCGCTTCGGACGGGGTAGCGCAAGCAGAAATGAACGAAGAGGGGAACAAAGAACGCGAACGCCGCATCGTCAAGGAGTTGGATTCCGAGGTCGAAATCCTGACCCAATCCGAGAGGACGGTAAACATGGAACACGAACGCCGCAAGACAAACCGTCGCAAAATGCAGCACAAAGGGCGAACGGCTCCCTTGTTTGAAAAGCACAAAGATACCGACGCCGAACCAGATCATGCCGACGACTGTCAGCAGTATGATCGAAGGCGTCCAACGCGGGAGCGTATCGATGTTTTTCAGGTCGGCGTAATAAAAATTGTTTGTGAAAGAATATGCGGGCTTTTGGTAATAATAGCTGAGCGATCCGCCGACGCCTGCCGCCTCGAGATACATCGGGATGTCCGCCGGCGAGATCACCTCGTCGTAGGTTTCGCCGTCGAGGCTGATCGAGAGCAGCTTATCGCCGCGCGAAATGCCGGCACGTGACGCGGCCAGGCCGGGAATTACCTTTTCGGCATAAATGCCGTCAGCTTTTTGAACCCACAGAGTGCCGTCGGTCGGCGGCAGTTCCTGATAGGCTCGTTGGGAAAGGTTTAAGGCTCCGCCGGCGACAAACAGAGCCGCGACGACCAGCCATATCATGCTCCAACTTGTGAAAACCTTCCCTTTCATCTAGCTCGGCACACTTCGCCGGAATAATCAAACGCAACATTTGTTCCAGCTAAAAAGTGTCGAATCGTAACAAGAATACAGCATTTTTCCGCCAAAATGTGGAGATTTTTGCAAAGGGCAAAAACAACGTGCGGGCGATATTCAGATTTTTGCTTTCGCATCCGAGAATTTGGAAATCGCACGCTAAGACAATAAAAGCCGGGACTCGCCCGGCCTCCCCGATCTTATTTTCATCCGGTCTAAAATCTCACCAAAATCCCGCCGCGCAGCGATGTGCCCGCCGAATTTAAACGCAGCGAACCTTCTTCGCCGAATATGCCGTTTTTCAAGTCGAATACGTTTCGCGCGTCAAGGATTGCTTCAGCATGAATCGGCAGTCCCCAAGTCGGTAAATTCTGCGTCACGAGAATGCTTAGACCCGGATCGTAGATCGTAAGACGACCCTGGAACGGATCAATGGCAAAAACCGTGGCTTCCGGAGAAAGACGGAAGATCGTTTTCACGTTGGTGCCAGTGCGGAGATCGGCCTCAAGCTGGCCGAACAACGTTTGGAAAAAAGCGTTATCGAAAAGCTCGTCCGGCTGCGAGACTGCTTCGCCGGAAAGTCGCTGTCCCTGTCCAAAGCTGTAACCGGCGGTGGCGCTCAACTTGCCGCTAATGCGCCGCGAATAAACGATCCGCATTCCGCGTGACGAGCCTTGCTGGTTGCCGGAAAATTCTGCGAAATCGCCTTCCGACGAATCGAAGGGTGCGAATGTAAAGGCCACGCCGCGTCCGAAAACCGTATCGACAAAGGCGTTCGCTTCGACTGACGATTTGTTGCTCAGCACACGTTCGATTCCGAATTCGAACCGGCTGCTTTTATTCATCCGCGGTTTGCCGTCGGCGACCACAAAATCCTCTACCGAAACCGGATCGCGAAACTGCACCTGAGCGTCCTCGAGCTCGATGGCCCGCGACCACGTGCGGTCTTCCGTCTGCGTCGTAAATGCCGAGCGGACACGCGTTTTCGGGTCAAGATCGTATTGGAAACCGAGGCGCGGACTCAACGAAAAATCGTTGCCCGCGCCGGTAAAGCGTGAAAAGTTAAAGCCGTAAACGATAATCAGCCCGTCGCGAACGTGCCACTCATCGGTCGCCTGCAATGAGATTTGTCCGAGTACGCGCTCGGCGTCGTCTTGCACGACCGTGCCAATCTTGCCGAATGAAGATTTTACGCGAACCTGATGGTCTTCAACCGGTTTAAATTTCAACTCGGTGTCGATCCGCTGCGGAGCGGCGCTTCCGATCCCGGTTTGGGCGGCGATCACAAGATCAGTATTTTCTTTCAGCGGAATTAGCGTTGCGAAATTAAAGCCGGTGAAAGCACCACGGCCGGACGATGCGTAATAGGTCGCCGCTACGGACTGTATCTGGCGTTTCGATTCGGAATCGTTTCGGTCTTCGGCGGCCGGAAGCGTAATCTCCTCGCGAACGGGATCTTCGCCTTCGGTGTTCTGGTAGATCGATCTGCTTATGGAAGATGCGCGAACGCTCCATTTCGGATTGTTGCGATCGACGCGTTTTTCGGGCAGAGTATTTCCGCTGCCGGCGCGTTCGAGTTTGAAGCCGTATTCGAGCTGTGCTGCCTGACCGACCTCGACATCATTTAACGTAACCGGATTGAAACCTTGCGCAACGGCCAGAACAGAATATTTGCCCGGAACTATCTTCGCCAGAAAGCGGCCGTCGGCGGCGGACGTAACTTGCTTCAGAAGCTTTGACGTCCCGGCGCGGAAGATCGCAACGGTAGCATCGGCGATCGGGTTGCCGCCCTGATCGCGCACAAAGCCACGAATCACGCCGAGAGCGGTCGGGCCATGAGTGATAGGAACATTCGCCGCCTGAAGCTGAATAACAGGGCAAAGGACGAACGCTGCGATCACAAGGAAAGCAGGAATGCTTTTATTTTGCGAATCGAAAAAACTCATTCAGCAAACACTAATTCTTAGGCGGTTGTTTATGCCGCATGGGCAAGCCGTTTTGCGAACACAGCCTTTGGGGAAGCTGCTCCGAGCAACTTAAGCCATTTTCCTAGCAAAAACCAATCCTGTCAAGCCAAAATTGGACACAACGGCTTGGCAGGTGTGATGCCCCAAGCCTTGACAAAGTTTGCCCTGCGGCTAGAATTAACCTTGCTTATTGCAGAGGGCGCGCATAATCAAGAGCGCATATCGCCCTTGATTACGCGCGGGCTTCTGCAATGTTTCGGAGACGTGGCTGAGTGGCTGAAAGCGGCGGTTTGCTAAACCGTTGTGCTCCAAAAGGGCACCACAGGTTCGAATCCTGTCGTCTCCGCCATTTCAAATTTGAGATCTCGGATTTGAAAATATTATGTATATTGGCCATCAAATTCACGATTTGGTGGTCATTCGTCTTTTTGACCCTTTATGCGGAGGACGATTCTGATCTATGGCGTCGCAATGGCGGTCCTCGTCGGACTGCTAAAATTCGTCGAATACAGGTTCTTTGTTCGCGATATTCCGCTGGAGTTTTACATTGGCGTTGTCGCGGTTATGTTCACGGGACTTGGTATCTGGGCCGGCTTGCGACTCACCCATCCCAAAATCGTCGAGATCAGCGGGCCTTTCGAGCGTGACGAGGCCGCCCTCAAAGGAATCGGCATCAGTAAACGCGAATTCGAGGTACTCGAACTCGTTTCTGCCGGTTTTTCAAATCAGGAGATCGCCGAAAAACTATTCGTTTCCACCAGCACAGTCAAAACCCATGTGTCGAACGTTCTCGCCAAGCTCGACGCTCGCCGCCGTACAGAGGCAATAGCCAAAGCAAAGGAAATGCACATAATTCCGTAGCACTTTCCGCTGAAAAACGCACGATCAGCAAAATTCATACTTTCGGCTGATGCACCGGTCGAGAGTATCGTGTACATTCGCCTCAACTCAGGAGGAAATTATGACAAGAATTGTTCTGATATTCGGGCTGATCTCCGGTGTGATCTCGGGCGGACTGATGTGGATCTTGATGTCGATAGTGCAGCTCGACGGAGTCAACTTCGACTACGCCATGATCTGGGGCTACGCGACGATGATCATCGCGCTGTCGCTGATATTTTTCGGAATAAAGTCATATCGCGACAACAACGGCGGTCGCATAACGTTCTGGAAAGGCCTGCAGGTTGGCATTCTGATCACCCTCATCTCCGCCGTCTGCTACGCCGTGAGCTGGGAGATTTACTATCCCGCATATGGGCAGGAGTTTATCCAGAAATACAACGCGTATTATCTCGACAAGCTGAAGAACGAAGGCTCTTCCGACGCCGAGATCGAGAAAGCACGAGTTGAGAGCGAGCAGTTCATTGCGATATATGAAAAATTCTATGTGCGCTTTCCGGTCACCATTATGGAGATTTTGCCGGTCGGCATCATCGTAACGCTCATCAGCGCGGCGCTGCTGCGAAAACGCGAGCTGCTGCCGGCCACGTGAATATGAACAGCAATAAGATGCAAAACTCGAAACTGTGGGCCGCGCTGCCGACGGCAATTCTAGCCGGTGTCGCGAATGTGTTCCTATTCTTTTTGTTCATGGTGCTTTATGGGCATGTGATAGTGCCCGGACACGAAGATGGCTACTATCAGGAAGCTGCGAATCGAT
>Ga0187894_10003632_pt1 | contig 17092 bp, 15 predicted proteins | sample GBC1701081metaG_FD_136650 | JGI IMG/M metagenome (GOLD analysis project Ga0187894, IMG submission 136650) | White microbial mat communities from a lava cave in the Kipuka Kanohina Cave System on the Island of Hawaii, USA - GBC170108-1 metaG ...
ACCGTTGAAGAGAACTTCAATCCGATTGGACGCACGTTTGCGGGTGCTTCGACGCTTTGTTGCACGTCAAACTCATTGGCGCAGGATGGTCCAGCGCTGGGTGCGGTGGCGACCGAAGCCGCGCTTCGTGACGTGGCGTTGGCTGGTGGTTTCAACCAGTTCCGCCGGGCAAGCGAAACGCCGTTCAATCGAATCTTCGAAGCACGAAAGTAAATAGTTAAGCCACAGATTTGCACGGACGAACACGGATCTGACATGACAAGTCAGGGTCCGTGTTCGTCTGTGTTGTCTGTGGCTAAAACTTTAGATTCTCTTTCGTGCCTTTTGTGTTTATTCGTGGTAACCTCGCCTGCCCTCCTCAACTTCGTTTCTAGTCCTCATCACTATGGACCGAAGAGTCGAACAGGTCATTGCCGAGCTCGAAACGGACGTCACGCGCGGGTGGGAGACTGCGCAGCTTGCAGAGATGGTGCATCTCTCGGCGTCGCGTTTCCGTCATCTATTTAAAGAGGAGACCGGCAGGACCATCAATCAGCATTTAAGGGAGCGGCGGCTGGAACGCGCGGAGTTTCTGTTGCGCACGACGTTTCTATCGATCAAGGAGGTGATGTGTGAAGCAGGTGTGAGTTCGATGAGCCACTTCGTTCAGTATTTCAAGCAGCGCTACGGCATGACGCCAACGGCTTACCGCAAACGCTCAGCCACTTTCGTAAAGAATTAGCCATTTTCGCTAACACTTTTCTGTTGACTAACAAGAGCGCTCCCATCTACATTCCTTTTCGCCAACCCCCTCAATCTAAAAACAACGGAGAGAAGATTGAATGTTATTCCAGTCCTCACCAGGAAGAATTCTGTGCTTGATCTGCTTACTGCGTCTCACGGCGTTTGCGCAGGAGCCGGACGCGGTAGTCGCGACGGTTAACGGTGCGGAGATCAGTTTGAAGCAAGTGGATGAAACTGTTTTGAGTGCCATTTATCCACTGCAACAGCAACTCTACGCGATTCGCAAAGTCGCGCTCGATAACCTGATCACCGCGCGGCTGCTCGAGGCTGAAGCGAGGTCGCAGGGTGTTTCGATCGAGGAGCTGCGCGAGCGGCTCACGCGCGGCGAGATCAAGGTTACACGGACGCAGGTTGAAGAGGCGTATGCGCAGAACGCGTCGTTCTTTGCGTCGATGAGTCCGGATGAAGCGCGAGAACGGCTGCGTCTCGATCTGGAGAACCAGATGCGCATGCGTCATTACCGCGCCGGTATTGAAGAGCTGCGCCGGAAGTGGCCCGTGTTGCTGAAGCTGCCCGCGCCGCCACGAGAGTTGGACGATGGCTCACCGGTGAAGGGCGCGGCGAAAGCGACGGTGACGATCGTTGAGTTCTCGGATTTTGAATGCCCGTTCTGCGCGCAGGTGCAGGACACGCTCAGGCAGATCATGGAGCGTTACGGTGGTGAAGTACGGCTCGTCTTCAAGCACTTGCCGTCGGAAGGCCATCGCAATTCGCTGGCCGCGGCGCGGGCGGCATACTGCGCCGGGGAGCAGGACCGGTTCTGGCAGTTTCATGACGCGCTGTTTGCGTCGCGAAATTTGTCGCCCGAAGTTCTTGTTGAGATTGGCGCGCGTCTTGGGCTTGGGCGCGAGAAGTTTGCCGCCTGCCTGAGTGCTGAGGCGTCGCGCGCGACAGTCATTCGAGACATTGAGCTGGCGCGGCGTTATCGCATCGACAGTACGCCGAGTTTTTTGATCAACGGGAAGCTGGTCAAGGGCGCCCTCACCTTTGCCGAGTTTCAGAGCCTCATTGAACGAGAGTTACAGCAATCCCCAACCACAAAGACGTCCTCAAAAACGTCCTCAACCAATTAGGAGACATTCATGCATCGATGGAATTGCCTTACCCTTTTCTTGATTTGTGTCGTAGTTGTTCCCGCGCTTGTGCAAGCTCGTCCGGCCACGGCGCCGGAGAAAGCGATCCGCGAGACTTATCGCAAACTTGAACTTTACCACGCCGCCGCTCAAATGTTTTTGAAAGAGCAGTCGAACCGTGGGCCACGTTCGGACGCCAGACTCAGTTTTGAGCTCACGGACTTTCGTTCCGGCAACGTGCAGGAGATCGTCGGCCGGCATTATGCGGAACTGGTGACGCTGCCAACGGATGAGATCGTGTCGTTGACGCACGGCGCCCATTCGCAGGATGCGGGCGCAGAAGAAGCGACTTTTGCGGCTACGTGGGAGCGCGGGCAGTACGCGTCTGTTTTCGATCCGCAATGGACCATCAGCGACGTGCTCAATTTCGAGCCGGCGCGCTATTACGACATCGGCAGCTATACGTCGTACCAGGTAACGGTGAGGCTCGACGGTAAGAGTCGCACCTATCGCGCACTCGCGCTCTTCCATACTCCGCAAAGTGCTGCCCGCAACTCCGAGATGCGAGCGCCAGAGTTTTGGGATGCGGTCGTCAATGGGCTGAACCGGGTTTGGGAAGAGAAGCGCCCGGCTTACACGCCGAAGAGCCAGACGCAAGCAGTGGCGCCATCGTTCGATCAGGCGCTTTCCGGAGATCCGTCAGTTGCGGCCAGTAGTGAAAACGGTGAAGTAGTGATGACTTCGACCAATCTTCCGCTATGGCTCAGTGAGGATGAAACCGAACACGCTTCCGGTCATCACGCCGGCACAGCGGAATACACAGGCGTGTGTTCTCTGGTTACGAGGGCCCTACAACGTTGCAAGGTGAACGTTAGTAATTTTGTTGCGTTCGAGACCGGCACTCTCAGTAACTTGACGTTTTTCTTCTCGCATGTCGGCTCGAAAGACCTGAAGACTGAAAATCGTACCGGGGCAACCGGTACAACGATACCCTGCGCCGCAGCGACTGGTGTCGCCTTCTCGTCCTGCCTCTTGGGAACAAGCTGTGATAGCACGGCCAGTGTGTCGGTGAGTCTCTTGATCGCCTCGGCGAGTTCGTCTGTAACCGGCGGCAATCTTTGGCGCGACTCGAATGCGGAGTTCTATTCGTGCAATCTTGGCGCCACTGCGGGCGGCAACTGTACCGTGCCGATTCTCGGCGTTTGTCCTATCGGCACCGCGCCGAATGGTTCCGGTCTTTGCTGTTTCTCCGGCGGAGCGAGCTGCAATACGACCTTTGCCAGCCGTTGTATGCGCTTTGGCGGGGAGTACGACTTCACGACCTGCACGTGCCTCGGTTGCGACACCTGCGGTGGTTCGCCGATCGTGATCGATATCAATGGCGATGGCATTGCGCTGACTGCCGCGGCCGATGGTGTTGACTTCGATCTAAATGGGAACGGCACCAGGGACCGCCTCGGCTGGACCATCGCGGGTTCTGATGATGCGTGGCTCGCGCTCGATCGCAACGGCAACACCACCATCGACACCGGCTCTGAATTGTTTGGTGACTTCACGCCTCAACCGGCGGCGAGTAACAAGAATGGGTTCCTGGCACTGGCAGAGTTTGATAAATCCGCGAACGGTGGTAACGGCGATGGCCTGATTGACAAGCGCGACTCGATCTTTACGCGCTTGCGCCTCTGGCAGGACAGAAACCACAACGGCATCTCGGAGCTCGAAGAACTGCACACACTTGAGTCATTGAACCTCAAAGCGTTAGAGCTGGACTTCAAGGAGTCGAAGCGAGTGGATCAATTCGGCAACGAGTTCAAGTACCGGGCGAAAGTTCGTGATACCGCCGGCGCAAAAGTAGGACGTTGGGCTTGGGACGTGTTTCTCGCCCATTAAGATCTAGGCAGGGGCAGGGGCACACAAAGGCACAAGAGGCAGGGAGGGAATTTGGTGGGTTCGTCCCTTTCTCTTGTGCCTTTGTGTGCCCCTGGTGACTTTGCCTTATCGTTACTTTTTCCAGACCGGCAAGGTGCGGCGCGCGGACTTCTCCTGCTTCAGGCCCAGGGCCCAGTCCGCCTGCATCAGCGTGTGAATGTCACGGGTGCCTTCGTAGATGATCGCGGCCTTGCAATTGCGCAGGTAACGCTCCACGGGATAATCATTCGAGTAGCCGTTCGCACCGTGGACCTCGATGGCCATCGATGCGGCCTTCTCGCTGCGCGTGGTGGCTTGCCACTTTGCCAGACTCGTCGCCTTGGCGTTTGGCTTGCCGGTATTCTTCAAATATCCGGCGCGCAGCCACAACAGATGACTCATCTGGTAATCGGCTTCCATCTCCGCAATCTTCTGTTTCACCAGTTGATGGTTCGCAATCTTCGTCCCAAACGTCTCGCGCGTGTTTGCATACGCAACTGACGCATCGCGCGAAGCGCGAATCACGCCCGTCGCTCCCGAGGCAACCGTATAACGTCCCTGCTCGAGCGCAAACATCGCAATCTTGAAGCCCTCACCCTCTTCCCCAACCATGTTCTCCTGCGGCACGCGCACGTCCTGCAACGAGAAATAACCGGTGTTGCCGGCGCGTATGCCGAGCTTTCCGTGAATGGTCCCCGAAGAAAAGCCTTTCATGCTGCGCTCAACCATAAAACACGACATGCCGGTGTGGTCGCGCTTGCGCCGCTTCTCTTCGTCAGTCCAACAGAAGAACAGAAAGTTGTCGGCGAGGTCCGCCAAACTAATCCACATCTTCTCGCCATTCAGCACCCACTCGTTTCCTTCGCGACGAGCCGTGGAGCGCGCGCCCACCACATCGGAACCCGCGCCGGGCTCGGTCAAACCGTAGGTCGCGATCTTTTCGCCCTTCGCCTGCGGCACCAGATATTTTTGCTTTTGGGCTTCAGTGCCCCACGTGTACAGCGTCAATGAGTTCAACCCGGTATGCACCGACATGATCACGCGCATGAACGTGTCGACCGCTTCCAACTCTTCGCAAACAAGCCCCAGCGAGATGTAATCAAAACCGGCGCCGCCGTACTCCTCGGGAATACAGACGCCAAGCAGGTTCAACTCCGCCATCTTACGCAACACGGAAGGCTCGAAATGCTGTTTCTCGTCCCACTCCTTGATAAACGGCGCCACTTCCTTCTGTGCAAACTCCCGCACCGTTTGTACCAACGCCTTGTGATCTTCGGTCAGTTCAAAATCGATCATTTCACTACTCTTTTCATCAGGGTGCTAAAAATGACCGGACATCTTACTCAAGTCGAAACTGCAATGTCCAAAAGGCGGCGCTTTGCTATACTCGCGCCATGCCGAAAAAACGCGTGGACAGTGACCTAACTACGGTCGGATTGGTGCAGATGTCGTGCGTGCCAGAGCCGGAAAAGAACCTCAAAAAGTCAATTGAAGGAATCAAAGACGCGGCCAAACGCGGGGCGCAGATAGTCTGTCTTCAGGAGCTTTTCCGTTCACAATACTTCTGCCAAACCGAGGACATTCAGCTCTTCAAACTGGCCGAGACGATCCCCGGTCCAACGACCGACGCGTTGAGCAAAGTTGCGAAGCAGAAGAAGGTCGTGATTGTGGCGTCGCTTTTCGAGAAGCGTGCCGCCGGCGTCTATCACAACACGGCGGTCATGATCGACGCCTCGGGCAAGATCGTCGGCAAGTATCGCAAGATGCACATCCCGGATGATCCCCTGTATTACGAGAAATTCTATTTCACTCCAGGCGATCTCGGTTTTCAAACTCACGACACGACCTACGGCAAAATCGGCACACTCGTCTGCTGGGACCAATGGTTTCCCGAAGCCGCCCGGCTCACGGCACTCGGCGGCGCTCAGTTTCTCTTTTATCCAACCGCAATCGGCTGGTTGCCGGATGAAAAACCGGACGTGAACGAAGCACAGCACTCCGCGTGGGAAACCATTCAACGCGCCCACGCGATCGCCAACGGAATTTATGTGGTGGTGGTCAATCGCGTCGGCCGCGAAGGCAAACTGACCTTCTGGGGCCAGTCGTTTGTTGCCGATCCCTTTGGCCGGATCATCGCGAAAGCGTCTGCCGACCAGGAGGAGGTGCTGGTGGTGAATTGCGATCTTTCGATCATCGAAGAGACGCGGCAAAACTGGCCGTTCCTTCGCGATCGCCGCATCGATGCTTACGACGGTCTGCGCCTCAGGTTTGGTGATCGGCTATGAACTACGGGCTGATAGATCTTGTCGGCAACATCGGCGTGGTGGTCCTCATGACCACCTATCTCATGCTGCAACTGAACAAACTCAGAAGCGACGGCCTCGCCTATTCCCTCCTGAACGCGATTGGAGCGGGTTTGGTTGCTATATCGTTAACAGTCAAATTCAATCTTTCCGCCCTCCTGATCGAACTCTTCTGGGTTCTGATCAGCTTCATCGGAATCTATCGTTACTTCCGTATCAAAACTGTCCGCTCTTGAACCAATCATGGCCGCACGACCACGCAAAACTCCGGCAGAAATGGGTTTCTACATGCCCGCTGAATGGCATCCGCACGCAGGCACATGGCTGACGTGGCCCAAGGATCCGGAAACGTGGCCTGACAGGGTGGAACGAGTCCAGGAGATCTATCTCGAGATCATTGCAGCGCTCGCGCCGCACGAAACCGTGAACCTGCTGGTCGACGATAAAGCGACGGAACAAGCGGTTCGCCGCCGCTCGAATTTCGCCGCCATCGAGAACGTACGCTTTCATCGCATTCCGACAGTCGATTCGTGGATTCGCGACTATGGTCCAAACTTTCTCGTTTCCGGCAGCAGCGGCGGCGCATTCAACGATTGGGTCTTCAACGCATGGGGCAACAAGTATGAAGCGTTGAAGCGGGACGATCAGGTGCCGCGACTGCTCGAACCGATCCTGCAACTGCCCCGCTTCAAACCGGGAATTGTGATGGAAGGCGGCGCCATCGAAGTGAACGGAAACGGTTGCGTCTTAACCACCGAGCAGTGCTTGCTGAACCCCAATCGCAACCCACAACTCAGCCGCGCTGAAATCGAAGATTACCTGAAGAACTATCTTGGCGTGGCGAAGGTTCTGTGGCTGGGTGAAGGCATCGCCGGCGACGATACGGATGGTCACATCGACGATATCGCGCGCTTCGTTTCACCCGAGATCATCGTCTGCGCGGTCGAGGACGACCCAGACGACGCCAATTTCGAACTACTCGACGACAATCTCGAAAGACTCAAACGAATGACCGATGCCAACGATCGCCGGTTTGAGATTGTCACGTTGCCGATGCCCGGCGTGGTCGGCGGTGAAAGCACCGACACGCGCAATCTCGATCGGCTACCCGCAAGCTACGCAAACTTCTACATTGCCAACAACGTCGTTCTGCTTCCGGTATTCGGACATAAAAACGACGCTCGCGCTGCGGCTACGCTACAACGAGTCTTTCCCAATCGACGCGTGATTCCGATCAATTGCGAACCACTCGTCTGGGGTATGGGCACGATTCATTGCCTCACGCAGCAACAGCCGCGGTTTTAGCTCGGCCCTCACGCGCTGATCAGCCTCTTGGCTTCCGCGATGGCTTCGTCAACCGTCCGCACGCGCCCATCCAATTGCATCTCGTAAACCGCGCGCGTGATTTCTCCCATCTGCGGCCCAGGCTCTATGCCCAACGCCAACAGGTGACGGCCCAACAACAACGGGTCCGGCGGACGCTGTTCCACATCCAATTCCCGCGCGCGCTGAATAAACCACTCCTGCGCTTCCGATCCATACCACTTTTCCTGCGGCACCCACGGCGCATTGCGTCCCAGCGAATCAGCTTTCGCCACTCGATACAACAAGTCAGGCTCACACCGGCGCGCCAGCCGACGAAACGCCCCTTCACCAACTTCGTCGCGCTTCTTGAAAAACTCGCCCGGCTTCAAGTGCTCGCGCACGAGCGAGATCACCTGCGCACGCACGTTGTAACCATCGATCGTGTGCATGTTGATGCGCGCGAGGAACGACTCCGCCAGCGCCACACCGGCCCCTTCATGTCCGCGCGAACGCAAACGGCCGTCGATGAACTCGGTCGTGGCCGGCTTGCCAAAATCATGGGCCAACGCCGCCAACATCACCGTGACCTGTCGCGGATAAGCCAGCTCGTCGATCAACTCCCGCGCTCGATCGACAGTCAATCTCGTATGCACGAACACGTCGCCTTCCGGATGCCACTCCGGATCCTGCGGTACGTCGATTAGCGCGTGAATCTCCGGAAAAATTTTTTCCAACACGCCCAACGCGTGCAGCCAGCCGAGTCCAATCGAGGGCCGCTGCGCTCGCAACAGCATCTTTTCCAACTCACCCCAGATGCGCTCCGCCGGGAGATCGCTGAGATCGATCGTGCGACACAACTCTACGGTCTCGGGCGCGATCCGGAATTCGAAACGCGCGGCAAACTGCGCCGCTCGCAGCACGCGCAAGCTGTCTTCGCCAAACGTCTCCGCGGAAACGGCACGCAACACACCCTGTTCGAGGTCGCGCCGTCCATCAAAAGGATCGATGACTTCCCCGGTCAGCGGATCCTGGAGAATCGCATTGATTGTGAAGTCGCGCCGCCTCGATGCGCCGGCAACACTCATCGATGGATCGCCTTCAATCACAAACGCGCGATGGCCACGACCAGACTTGCGCTCGCGGCGCGGCATCGAGACGTCGAGATCAATCCCGAGCTTGTAAACCGTAAACGCTTCGCCGACAACATTCACCGGGCCAAACTGATCGAGAATCTCACGCAGCCGTTCGGGTGCGACACCATAAACTTCGAGGTCCCAATCCTTCGGCTGCACGCCCATCAACTCGTCGCGCACACAACCGCCTACGAGCAGCGCGCGTCCGCCGGCGTCGCGAACCGCTTGCGAAAGTAGAATGACTTTCTCTGGAAACGGGGAGTTAGCCATAGGTCCTACAGGTCATAAGACCTATTCTTCTTCAGGCTCTTCTTCGTCCAGGCTTTCGTCGAACCCTTCGTCAGGCTCTTCGACTACCACCTGAACGCCGCGCGTGGAAGGCAGACAGCTAATCACCTGGGCGCGATCGATCCGCGTGAGCTCGCTTCCGGCAGCGTGCCACAGCTTCACCCAGAAAGTCCGTGTCGCGCCGTGAATCGCGAAGGTCGAGCCGTCGATCATCACCGGCACCGGTTCGGCATCCGTCCCGGCGCGTAGAGCCTCAAGCAATTCAGGAATGTAAGGCTTAAACTTCTCAAACTGGACCAGCACCGCGCTGTCATCGATCTCCGCCGGAGGCAACTCCACCGGCTCGTCAGATTCCAGCAGCAGACGTGTCTCAGTTTGTTGATTTCTTTTCTTGACAACCGGCATAAGAACTCAGATTTCCAGGCTCGTCGTATCCGCTACAGGCGGCACCGGCGACGCCGCCTTCAAACGACGCTCTAAATACTCCGCGAGCTCAGCGACTTTCACGCGCTCCTGTTTCCACGTGTCGCGGTCGCGCACTGTAACCGCTTCGTCTTCCAGCGACTGGTGGTCCACGGTCACACACAACGGCGTTCCGATCTCATCCTGCCGCGCGTAGAGCTTTCCAATGCCGCCGGTGTCGTCGTAAACGGCGCGCAACACAGGTTGCAACGAACGCTTGATCGCTTTCGCCATGCCGACGATCTCGGGCTTGTTCTTTGCGAGCGGCAAGATCGCGGCTTTGATCGGAGCGAGTTGCGGACTGAGCTTCAGAATCACACGCGGCTCGCCCTTGTCGTTGGTCCGCTCCGAATAGGCATCCATCAACACCGCAAGCACCGTACGATTCACACCGGCCGCCGGCTCGATCACGTGCGGATAGAAACGCTGCTTGGTCGGTTCATCAAAGTAAGAAAGGTCTTCAGTCGAATCCGAATTGAGCCGTTTACGCTCCGCATCGAGTTTGTTCTTGGAGTGAATGCTGAGATCGAAGTCGGTTCTCCACGCGATTCCCATCAGTTCTTCCCACGGTTTCTCGCGTTCCGGGAAGTACCGGTACATGATGTCCACCGTTCGCTTGGAATAGTGCGCCAATTCATTCTCCGGCACTTCATACAAAAACAGGTTGTCGCGGCTGATTCCCAAGCTACTAAACCACTCCACATATTGCTCGACCCAGTAGTCGACCAACTGCCGGTGCTCCGCATCGGGCCTGACGAAATACTCCATCTCCATCTGTTCAAACTCGCGCGTGCGCAGAATGAAATTGCCGGGTGTCACTTCATTACGAAACGACTTACCGACCTGCGCAATACCAAACGGTAACTTGCGCCTCATCGTGGTCTGCACGTTAAGAAAGTTGATGAAGATGCCTTGCGCTGTTTCCGGGCGCAGATAGGCGACCGCACTGGGATCGTCCTCTACAACCGCTCCCAGCCTGGTTTGCAGCATCGTGTTGAAAGGCCGGGGCTCGGTCCAATCAGTCGCCCCGCACGTAGGACACGGGCTCTTAAGATCGATTTTATCGGCGCGATAGCGGCTCTTACACTTACGACAATCGACGAGCAGATCGTTGAATGTCTCTTCGTGGCCTGAATACTTCCACACCAGCCGGTTAAGAATGATCGATGAGTCGATCCCTTCGATGTCGTCGCGGTCGTAGACCAGCCAACGCCACCACGATTGCTTGATGTTGTTACTGAGCTCCACGCCGAGTGGACCATAGTCCCAGGCGCTGCCGAGTCCGCCATAGATCTCAGACGATGGGAAAACGAACCCTCGCCGCTTGGCGAGGGAAACAATAGTGTCAATATTGGGCGCTGGCATTTCGAATACTATATAGCCACAGATCACACTGATTGTCATCCGCGTAATCTGTGGCAAAAATCGGAAAGGGTCGCCTTTTTAAGGGCGACCCCATTTACTCAGGATTGATTGAGTTTCAACCGCGTCGACGACGTGTCGTGCCAGCCGGTTTCACTTCACCGGCCTGAACTGTCGGCGTAGCGCGCGGTGTTGCCGCGCCGCGTGGTACGAGCCAAAGCTCAACGCTGTCAGTCTCACGGAAACCGCCGTTGATGATCACGAGACGCGAACCATCGATCGCGCGCTCGTTAATCAGATAGTCACGGGCGCGAGTCATCAGCACTTGAATCTGTCCGATCGGACTCGTGCGGCCGCCATAAGCGATGATGTAACCGGTCATCGTCGGATCGTTTTGTAGTTCAACCGCCAGGTTATCGAGACGCGCTTTTTGATCGTCAAACGTGCAGTTGTTGCACTCGTCAAACTCACGCGACACGAGGATCTTCTTCTCCTCAGCAGCAACTGCCGATACCGCCTGCGCAGTTTGCGCGCACGCCGGATCTGTCGAACCGTCGTCGACTGCCAGCGTGGCGATGATGCGTTGACCACCAAGACCGGTCGAGTCGACTGTAATCGTTGGCAAGCCGGCGCCACTCATGATGCGTGCACTTGCCGGGCTGATCGTCCAGTTGTATCTCAGACCCGAAGTACCGCCGTACGAAACATCGGCTGCGTAAGTGATGATCTCACCTTCACCGACAGACTTCGGCGCAGAAACGTATACCGGGAACGGACACGGAGACTTCGGCGGTGGCGGTAACGGACGATAATTCACCACCACGCACTTGATACGTCCCGCGGGCACTTCGATTTCGCGTGTCCAGAGATTGCCATTCGGCAGTTTGACGACGACGTTATGAATGCCGGGCTCGAGCTCAAACGAGCGATACTCGGTCAGAGTTTCGCCGCGCGGTTGCCCATCGATAGTCAACAACAAGCCGCCGGGCGTAGTCAGAATCTTGATCGTGCCGTATTTGGCTTTCTTGTTTTTGGCAAAAACATTCGCCGTGGGAGAAGCGCCGGCAAACAACAAGGCCAGCAAAACAGCGAAGACGAACTTGAAGTTTTTCAGAGTGAAGTTCACGACTTTCTATTCCTCCGGCGCCGTCTCAAACCTGCTCCCAATGCCATTAGACCCGTACCAAACAGCAGTAGCGATGCCGGTTCGGGAACCTGCGGTGTCGGTGTCGGGGTTGGCGACGGCGGAGTTGGCGTCGGCGTTGAGTCCGGAGTCTCGTCGCAATTGTCGCAGTCGTTGATGAACACGAGCGGTACTGCGGCCAAAAACAGCAATGGCCACTTCGGAAATCCACCGGGAATATAGATCTCGCCGCAATCGCAGATCGTGCCTTCGACTTCCGCTTCTTCGACGACCTCAACTCCGAGCTTTTGCGGATCCTGGACCAACGGGAAACCAGCGAGCAGTTCGTCGAGCTTCGCGGTTTCTCCCGAAACCGGATTGACCACTTGACTATCGGTCCGTGGTCCACCCGTCGATGTTTTCGTTTGACCGGAAACCGGATCCTGCGTGGCGCCGAGGCTGAGATCCGCTGGGCCTTGATAACTGCTCAGCGTTTGGACCACCTGATTGATCCGCACCGGGCCAGCCTGAACGGTCCCGGCGGTAAAAAAAAGAAGTACGATTAGTGTGAACGCCGTAAATCCACGGATGGCGTGCCAACGTTTGGGAGAGTTTCTGGGGCCTTGGGGGATACGCAAGTTCATACCTGTTTGATACAAAAAGAGTGCTAATCAGCCGGAAACTCCAGCACTGAAATCAAACTTTTCTATCGATGCGTCTGGGCTACCTTGTTCGCAGGAATCTACTCGAAGGGGTATAAACGGCACGGCTGGTTTTGCGTAGAACTTGCTTACGCCCGCACTATGACACTCCGAGGTGCTTTTCACGCTGCAAATCAAAGGCCGTTAGCAACGTGCCCGAAAACTGCCCAATCATTGGAACCAAAGGCACAAAATCCGTCCAGTTTTCAGACTGGGCTTCTAAAAACTGGACGGACCAGGTTGCGGATTGAACCGAATTACTCGCTCTCGCTCTGGCTCGCAGCTTCAGCCTTGCGATGCTCGTCGCGCAGGACTGCTTTACGCGAAAGCTTGATCTTGTTGCCTTCGCGGCCGATGCACTTCACGAGGATCTGCTGTCCTTCTTTGAGCTCGTCGCGCACGTCTTTCACGCGCCGGTCGGCGATCTCCGAGATGTGCAAGAGACCATCGGTGCCGGGAAAGATCTCGACGAAAGCGCCGAAGTCGACAATGCGGGAAACGGTGCCGAGATACGTTTGGCCCACCTCAGCTTCAGCCGTCAAACCACGGATGCGATTCACTGCGGCGTCAGCGGCCTCGCCACTAGCGGTCGCGATCGAGATGGTGCCGTCGTCAGATACGTCGATCTTCGCGCCGGTCTCCTCGACGAGCGAACGAATGACTTTACCGCCTGGTCCAATCACGTCGCGAATCTTGTCCGGGTTGATCTTGATCTGAATGATGCGCGGCGCCAGTGCTGATATTTCCGTACGCGGTTCGGCAAGCGTCTTCTCCATTGCGCCCAAAATGTAGAGCCGGCCCTTCTTTGCCTGCTCCAGCGCCTCGGCCATGATCTGCGCGTTGATGCCGGCGATCTTGATGTCCATCTGCAACGCCGTGATGCCGTTGCGTGTGCCGGCGACTTTGAAATCCATGTCGCCATAGTGATCTTCAGCACCGGCGATGTCGGTCAGGATCGCGTACTTGTTTCCTTCCATCACGAGGCCCATCGCCACACCGGCTACCGGCGCTTTGAGTGGCACGCCCGCATCCATCAGCGAGAGTGTTCCGCCACAAACGGACGCCATTGAAGACGAACCGTTCGACTCCGTGATCTCGGAAACGACGCGGATCGTGTAAGGAAACTCGGTATCTTCCGGCAGCACGGTTTCCAGCGCGCGACGCGCTAAAGCGCCGTGGCCGATCTCACGCCGGCTCGACGATCCAAAGCGGCCGACTTCGCCAACTGAATACTGCGGGAAGTTGTAGTGGAGCAGGAAGCGCCGTCTGACTTCTCCTTTTTCGAGGTCATCCACGAACTGCTCGTCTTCTTTCGTTCCGAGCGTGGTGGAAACGAGCGCCTGCGTTTCACCGCGGGTGAAAAGCGCTGAACCGTGAACGCGCGGCAGCCAACCAACTTCCGAGGTGATCGGGCGGATCTCCGAGAACCGGCGGCCATCCGGCCGGCGGCGTTTGTTCAGAATGTCGTCGCGGAAAATTGTTTCCTTGAGATAGTCGAAGATCAGCTTAGCCATCTGCCGTTTCTCGGGGTCATCTTCCGGATACGACTCGATTACTTCTTTCTTCAGCCCATCGACGGCGGCATAACTGGTGCGCTTGTCCTGCGACTCGGTATCGAGCGCGGTCCGCAGTTGTTCGCTGTACCTCTCAGTGATCTCTCGCTGCATCTCTTCGTCGAGAACGACGGGCGCCACTTCGCGCTTCGTGATCTCGAGCGCTCTGTAAAGCTCCCGTTGCCAACGGCACAGCCGGTTGATCTCTTTGTGCGCGAGCATCAGGGCTTCAACCATGATCTCTTCCGAAGCTTCGCTCGCTCCGGCCTCAACCATCACGATTGCTTCTTCGGTTCCCGCCACAACGAGATTCAACCGCGACTCACGTACTTCGTCGTAAGTCGGATTGACGATGTAGCGGCCTTCGATGAGACCGATGCGCACACCGGCAATCGGGTTCAGGAACGGAATATCAGACAGGTAAAGCGCGCAGGACGCGCCGGTGATCGCAATCACATCCGGATTGTTGTCCGGGTCCGCTGAGATAACGCTGGCGATAACCTGAGTTTCGTTTCGAAAGCCTTCGGCGAAGAGTGGGCGGCAGGGGCGGTCGATAAGGCGGCTGGTCAGAACTTCTTTTTCATTCGGGCGGCCTTCTCGCCGAAAATAATTACCGGGGATTCGGCCGGCCGCATAGTTTGCTTCGCGATATTCAACAGTAAGCGGGAAAAAATCGACACCTTCGCGTGGCGTGGGGGCACTAACGGCGGCGACCAGCAACATCGTGTCGCCGTAACGGATAATCACCGATCCGTCAGCTTGTTTGGCGACCTTACCGGTTTCTACGGTCAAATCTTTGTCGCCGAGTTTGATTGATTCTTTCAGATATTTCTTTTCTGGCATCTTGTTCGTCTCCTTGGGACATTCACACCTGAAACTTGTTCAGGTCGCGGGCGTCTCATCCGCCCGCTGTTTTCGTTCGGGCAAGCACTGGGGCTTGGAATTTCTTCTAGTTGCCGCCAACGTGAAGCGGATTGGCAAACTAACAAAGGCGGCACGAGCCTCATAAACCGTGAAGCTCATGCCGCCTTTTTGCTCTAAGCTGGCCGTATACGTCTGCTTGTTTCCAGTCAATCGCCGTCACGTTCGGCACTGCCACAAGCTCTTCGAAAGACGCGGGCTTAATTAAACAGAGACTCGAAGATCTCTCGCTTTAGGTTTGTTGTTTGAATCTGCTACCGGCGCAGGCCCAGACGATTCACTACCTCATGATAGCGTTCAATGTCCGTACGCTTCAGGTAATCCAGCAGACTCCGTCGCTGCGAGACCATTTTCAGCAGGCCGCGCCGCGAATGATTATCCTTCTTGTGAGTCTTGAAATGCTCTGTCAGATCCAGAATTCTCTGGCTCAGAAGTGCTACCTGTACCTGGGGCGACCCGGTGTCAGACTCGTGGGTCCGGAAGTCAGACACAATCTTCTCTTTGGTTTCTTTTGCTAACGCCACTTGCTTAAATGGCCCTCCTCGACTGCAGTAAGCTCCGCTAAAACGCGGTAACCGCTAAACTTAAAAGCGGGTTCAATTTAACACAGCCCGCTGGGAAGCACCAAACGGGAGCCACAAAGAGCACAAGAAGCACAAGGCAAGACAGAGAGAAAAACCCTTGTTTTGACCCAAATCTTTTCGTGTTTCTGTGCTTTTTCTTGTACTTCTTGTGCTTCTTTATGGCTGTTCTTGTGCCTTTCCGGGTGCAGGTTTACTATGCCCCACATGGCAAAAGCCCGGATTGTGATTATCGGAGGCGGCTTCGGAGGGCTCTTCACTGCCCTCGAACTGGCCGGCTCGGCGGACGTCACCCTGATCGTCGACTCAGATCACTTCGTTTTCACGCCGATGCTCTACGAGTATTTCAGCGGCGAAGTCGAAGCCTGGCACATCGGTCCGCGCTACGACGAACTGCTCGAAAACAACGTGCGCCTGGTCATGACGCCCGCCGTTAACGTCGATTTCGGTGCGCAGACCGTCTTACTGGAGAACAAGGAAGCGCTCCCGTACGACGTTCTGGTTCTCGCGGTGGGCGGCGTGACGAACTACGCCGGTGTTCCCGGCGCCGAGGAGTTTTCCCTTCCTTTCCGCAAGATCGAACACGCCGACGCGCTGCGCCGGTTGATGGTCAACGCGCTCGATCGCATTCCGCCTGAGACACCGCCGCAGGACGTGCGGCGCGAGCTCACGGTTGCGCTTGTCGGCGCCGGGGCAAGCGGTTGCGAACTCTCCACCAAAATGTCCGACCTGCTGAAGGACGCGTTCAAACGTCGCGCACTGCACGGCCAGCCGCGCGTCATGCTGCTCGAAATGGGTAACAGAGTCGTTCCGGGTATGGGCGACGAGATTCGTGAGCTGGTAGAAGAGGCCCTGCGCGACTCGGACGTTGAAGTGCACACGTTGACGCGCGTCGTGAACGTCACCCGCGACAGCGTTACGTTCGAACACGCGGGTAACCAGGAGCAGGTGAAGACTGCCTGCGTGGTCTGGCTCGGCGGTGTGCGTATGAATCCGCTGGTCGAACGTCTCGAAGTCGAGAAGAACAAGCGCGGACTGATCGCCATTAAGCCAACGTTGCAACTCACCCAGCACGACAACGTCTTCGCACTCGGCGACATTGCTTACTATCCGGACGCAACCCCGACGCTGCACGGCACTGCACAACTCGCGTTTCAGGAAGCTAGTCTGGCCGCGGACAACGTCAAGGCGTTTGTCGAAGGCAAGAAATTGCGCACGAAACATTTCGAAGAGCTCGGCGAAGCGATCAGTCTCGGCACGGAACGCGCAGCGGTGCTCACCGGCGGAAAAGCGTTCGGCGGCGCGCTGGCGCGACAAGCGCGGTTCGCGCTGTACACGTCTCGTCTTCCAACCTGGCATCATCGACTACGCGTCGGCGCAAGCTGGTTTTTCGGCGGAACTGCGCCGCGGCCGCTTTTGCCGCTCGGTTTGGAACGTTAGTCGATCGGCTCACGCACGATCTTTGTTTACCTTGCACTAATTCCATCCACTATTCGCGCGGAAGAGTGGCTCCTCAGCGGCCCACCGTGGCAAAAGACGCGCCCCGAATGAGGGAACGCTCGTTGCTCAGTTAACAGCAAGCACTAATCTCCCTAC
>Ga0187894_10003633_pt1 | contig 17087 bp, 15 predicted proteins | sample GBC1701081metaG_FD_136650 | JGI IMG/M metagenome (GOLD analysis project Ga0187894, IMG submission 136650) | White microbial mat communities from a lava cave in the Kipuka Kanohina Cave System on the Island of Hawaii, USA - GBC170108-1 metaG ...
AATGCCGGCCGCCACGCGCTCCGTAACCGGAAACTTCTCGCGCATGGCCAGCAAAGCGAAGATCAACGCCGGAACCATAATCAGGCACAACTTCACTTGCCAACCCATCGTCGCGGTTGCCGCCGCCACGCCGGCCACGTCCAGTCCCATCATCTTCGTGATCGCATAGCTCAACAATCCGCCTATAATCAACCCCGCCGGCCACCACGCATGAAGCACGTTCAACTTATGTATCTTGTCCTCCGGATACAACGTAGCGATCAGTGGATTCACCACGCCCTCCACCAAGCCTTGCGACAACCCCAGCACCAGCATCGCCGCATAAAGCACCAGCGTCCCCGTGTTATCGAACAAAGAAGCAACCGCGGCATCCGGCCGTGGTGCAAGCACAATCCCGAGAACCGCCGCCACATAACCCGCGCTCGACAACAAAAGCAGCCGCCGCATCCCCAGGAAGTCCACCAGCGACCCGCCAATCAAAATCGACAACGTGAAGCCCCAAAACGCCGGGCTCACCATCAATCCCACTTGCTCCTTCGTCAACCGGAAATCCGCGCCAAGCGCGTCCATAATGTCTCCGCGAATCGAGAACACCATCGACGTCGTGACGATAGCAACGCAGCTAGCTGCAAACAGTCTTCCTTTATGCATGGCAGAGGGTCCCAATTCTATAACAAGGCCCTATAACAGCGGCACCGTCACCTCCGCCCCTTTCTGCTCCGCCGAGGCATAACCCGCATACAACGCAAGCGTCGTATCGATCGCCAGATCCAACCCGCACTGCGGCTCCCGCCTCTCCGCCATAGCCCCTAGAATGTCCGCCAACTCACCTTCGCGCCCGTTTGCCCAGTTGTCATTCCCCGAACAATGAATCCACCCCGCGTTCTGGCTGATCTTCTCCACAAAGTACAAATCCTTCATCACCTCGGGATTCGGCGCGTAAACATCGGCCACATGCACCGGCGAAATGTTGCACCGCGTCCGATGATTATTGGCGAACACCTCGACATAGTCGTGCACGCCGCCCAACACCAACTCGCTAGCCGTAATGTCGGCCACAGTCCCATCCTCAAAAATCACATGCAGGAACGCATAGTCCTCCGTGTCCTTGTAAGTAGTCCGCAAGAACCCGCGATCCTCAAACCCGGGCAGCTTGGTGATCGTATGCGTCCGCGCCGAAACCGCCGCCGGCCGGATCGGCTTCCCCAAGCGCGCCATACCCTCCGCGCGCTTCAAGTACAAAACCGGCGTCAGCGGATGGCACCCCTTCGCAATGAGAGAGCCGCCTCCCTGCACCGACCAAATCCCATAAACCGGCGAATGCGACCCGTTATGCGACTCCTCCCCCTGCATTCTCAAAATCTGTGCCTTCGTCTTCTCAATCACCTCGCGCTCTTTCTGAACGCTAGGCGCATAAACGCAGTTCTCCGCATAACCCAAGATCACGCCGGCCTTTCCTACGACCTCCCGTATCGCCGCCAGCTCCTCAACAACCGCATCGAGCATCGCACGCTTCGAATGCTCCTCCGGCGATCCGAAGAACCCCGTGAAAGGCTTCTCCACTACAACGTGCACGCCCGCCTGCGCCGCCATCCGGATCTGCTCCGCGTGCGACGAAGGCGGCGAGCATATGTCCACCACATCCACATGCGGAAGCATCTCCTCCAAACTCCCGTAAGCCTTCATGCCAAACTGCCGTGCAAACGCCTCGCGGCTCTCTGCCCGCGGCGAAAAAACCGCCACCGCTTCCGCTGCGCCTCGCGGCATGTTATCCATATGGAACTTGGCCGCAAATCCCGCTCCCACCATTCCCAGTCGTAAGCTCATAAGGAACTAGTATGCGAAAACTCCTCTCCTTCCTCGCCGTCGCCGCCGGACTAGCCGCCGCCGGTGTCGCCTACTTCGAGATCAGGTACCCGATCGTGGCGAAACCCTCGGCCATCAAAATCGATTCCACGCCGGAACGTCTCGCACGAGGCAAGTACCTCTTCCACCACGTCTCCAGTTGCGCCGACTGCCACTCCGATGTCGATTTCAACCGCTTCGGCTTTCCCGTCAAAGAAGGGGGACTCGCCAAGGGCCGCGTATGGCCCAAAAACATCGGCCTCCCAGGTGACGTAGTCTCCCCGAACATCACCTCCGACAAGGAAACCGGCGTCGGCAACTGGACCGATGGCGAACTCATCCGCGCCATTCGCGAAGGCATCGGCCGCGATGGACGTGCCCTCTTCCCGCTCATGCTGTACACCGAATTCCGTGAAATGAGCGACGAGGATCTCTACTCGATCATCGCCTACATGCGAACCCTGCCGCCCATTCGCAACGCTCTCCCGCGCACGAAACTGGACTTTCCCGTAAGCGAGCTCATCAAGACCGCCCCTCAACCGATCACCGCCGCCGTGCCCCCGGCCAGTGACAAAGGTAAGTATCTGGCCACCATAGCCGGCTGCAAAAGCTGCCACACGCCCGTAGAAAGTGGCGCGCCCAAGCCCGGTATGGAATTTGCCGGAGGCCAGGAGTTCGGCGCCAAGGAATCGGGCATGCTCGCGGTCAGCTACAACATCACGCCCGCCAACAACACAGGCATTGGCACGTGGAGCGAGCAGCAATTCCTCGACAAGTTTCGCCAGTACAAGGACTACGCCGCTGGAACTGCTCCCGCACTCAGCTCTGGCAACTTCACGCCCATGCCCTGGCTCTATTACAACGGAATGGAAGAGGCCGACCTGAAAGCCATCTATGCCTACTTGAAGACGGTAAAGCCGGTGGAGCATGCTGTAGAAACAAGGCCACTAGCCAAATGATCAAGCGAATCTTCCTTCTTTTCCTTGCAACCGCAACTCTTCCGGCCATAGAACGCAAGGCGATCTTTCCCGAAGGCGCAACTCCCGGCGGTCCCTATTCTCCGGGAGTTCTGGTAGGCGACTTCCTCTACGTGGCGGGCCAAGGCGGCCAGACTCCGCAAGCCGCGCTAGATCGCATTCGCTTGATCGTCCAAGCGGCCGGCCTCACCATGGAGCACGTAGTCTACAGCCAGGTCTATATTCACCAAAGCATGCCCATCGAAACTATCGACAAGGCATGGAAAGAATACTTCCCCACAAACCCGCCAGCCCGCGCCGTAGCAGGCATCTTCCGCATGCCTACCGACTCGCAGGTCCAGATCAACGCGGTAGCCGTCCGCGATCTGGGCATGAAGAGGCAGACGAAGGGCGGCGTACTAGCCGCAGGCCGCTTTTATCTGGAAGCACACTACGGCAAGACGGCACACGAAGCCATGAGCAAACTAGGCGACTCGCTGAAAGCGTCCGGCATGAGTTTCGAAAACATGGTAATGGTTCACCCCTGGCTGACAAGCGCCATCAATACAGGCGAAATGAACAAGGAATACGCACGCCACTTCGAATACGGCAACACCCCCGCCCGCGCAACCATCAACATGACGCACCTGCCAGGCGGCGCAAGCATAGCCTTCACGGGCGTAGCCATCCGCGATCTAAGCCAGCGCCGCGCCGTCCGTCCGAAAAACATGCCCCCCAGTCCCACGGCAAGCCCGTGCGTCTGGGCCGCCGACACCCTCTTCTGCTCCTCAAAAGCGGGCTTCATCCCCGGCCCCAACGGCGGCATCTACGCCGACAGCGTGGAAGACCAGGTGCGCCAATCCCTACGCAATCTACTCGACAACCTCGAAGAAGCGGGCCTCGACTTCAGCCACGGCGTAGCAAGCCTCGTCCACCTCGACAACATAGACGACTTCGCAAAAATGAATAGCGTCTACTCCAAATACTTCACCGGCACCGCCCCGGCGCGCACAACAGTCGGTCCGCTGAAGCCAATCGAAAACCGCACCCGCAACCAAAACAACCAAGCCCCGCGCCTCGAAGAGATCGCCATCATCGCCGTAAAGTAAACCGTGCGACCCGCACTGATAGCGATCGTTCTGTTCATCGCCGGCTTTTCCATCTACTTGGCGGAAGGTGCGTTGCACATTCCCAGCAGCCGAAGAATCGCGACGCCTCTTCCGCCCAAGTATTCCGAAGCCACCGTACAGTCCGACGGCCTCACTCTCAAAGGCGAATACCGCAAAGGCGCCAACGGCTCGGCTATTCTGCTTCTACACGGCATCGGTGATACACGCCGCGGGATGCGTGGTTTCGCCGAATGGCTCCATGGCGAAGGCTTTTCCGTGCTCCTGCCCGATTCTCGAGCGCATGGAGTAAGTGGTGGCAATCTTGTAACGTATGGCGTGGCCGAGGCAAATGACGTTTCGCGCTGGATTGACTGGCTTCAGGAACACGACCAGCCAACATCTGTAATGGGCTTGGGAGAGTCGATGGGAGGCTCGGTTCTGCTTCAATCATTGCCACAAGGGCGGCTAGCGGCCGTGGTTTCCGAATGCGCGTATTCGACGTTTCGCTCGGTGGCCTATGACCGCCTTCCGCTCTTGCTGGGATTGCCGCTATGGCTTCGTCCCCTATCGGCACCCTTTGTGGAGACTGCGATTCTGTATACGCGAGTCCGCTACGGGGTGAATCTAGGCGATGCCGATGCGCACCGCGCCATGCGTGGGGCATGGGCTGGACTCCTGATCATTCACGGACTCAACGACGACCGCACCCCGCCTCGGCACGCGCGAGATATGTTCCCGCGTCGCAGTCATGTGGTGACTGAACTGTGGGAGGTTCCGAAAGCAGGTCACGTAAACGCAAGCGTCGTCGCCCCCGGCGAGTTTCGCTCCAGGGTGGGAAAGTTCTTTCATTACCACCGCGAGTTGCAAGAGCAAGGTTGTGCTGAAGAGCCGCGAGCGAGCACGACCACCGCGCCGAGCGGTCCTGGCAGGACCTCCTGGCCTACGGACGGGAGCAAAGTGATGCCTCCGCGTACACCGCCGAGGATGTTCCGGGTGTAATCAGAGAATGGCGGCGCGAGAAGCGCAAGCAGTGACCCGCGTCGCAATCGATTCCAACATCTATGCTTCTGGTCCAGCCTTCGAACGCCGCTTCCTGCCGATCGACGACAGCAGCAATCTATTGGCCTCGAATTGGCTTGCCGCCGCTGCCATCATCGATTCCGCAACGTCCTCCACCCCGAGATGCCGGGCGATATGGCCAATGATGTGCTTCGCCATCGGTGAACTCCTGGAAGTCGATTCATTCAGCAATCTTTCCTCTTCGATCAACTGATCCATTACCCTTTCGAGCGAGTTGAACTGGTCAAACCACGGCAATCCTTCGGACTTCAAAACCTCCCGCGCGTCCGCCAGCACATCGAGGACATTGCAGCCGTCGGGCTCCACGTACCATACATCCTTTCGAGGCAGCGCCGCCTGCTCAATCCGCTTTTTCAGAAAATGACGAAAGTGGCAATGATAGTTCTGCGGTCTCACAGTTGGGTCTTTGCCCGCAACAATCTGGTAAGTCCGTGGGACAACCCTAATGTAAGCACCGAGAGCTACGCCAAACGAGAACGTCGTGCAGCCTACGCCTTCCGCGATGTAGCTATTGCAGGAAGAAAACTGCACCACGTGAATCTGCTCGGGAGCGTAACGCCACGCCGTCTTAGAACTGAATTCCTTAAAGCCTTGCTCCCGCAGCAACGGCCAAACTTCGCGTTTAATCTCGCGATTGACGATTCGACTATCCATGCCCGCCCATGTTCACGCCGTAGCCACCCGCGCCACCGAGCCCAAGCCCCGCTCTGCAATCTCCTGCTCCCGTATCTTGTACTTCTGAATCTTGCCGCTGATCGTCATCGGATAGCTGTCCACAAATCGCACGAACTGAGGCACCTTAAAATACGCGAGCCGGCCCTTGCAGAAATCCTGAATCTCCTCCGCCGTCGCCTCGACACCCGCCTTCAACCGCACCCACGCGAGCACCACCTCGCCCAGCCGCTCATCCGGCAGCCCGACCACATGCACATCGGCCACCTTCGGGTGCGTATGCAGAAATTCCTCGATCTCACGTGGATACACATTCTCGCCGCCGCGTATGATCATGTCCGTCGCCCGCCCCGTGATGTGAAAGTAGCCGTCCTCGCGCATCACCGCCAAATCGCCCGTATGAAGCCACCCCTCCCCATCCACGGCCTTACGCGTCGCCTCCGGCTCGCCATCGTAGCCCAGCATCACCATATAGCCTCGCGCGTGCAGCTCGCCTTGCTCGCCCGCGGGCAACGTCTCCCCGGTGCTCGTCGAAACAATGCGAACCTCGGTCTCAGGCAGCGCACAACCCACGGTTCCGCAGCGCGTCTCCACGCTATCGGTCACTCGCGCCATCGTAATAATCGGGGTCGCCTCCGTCTGCCCATAGCCCACCAGCATCTCGCGGCAATGCATGTCGTCCACCACGCGCCGCATGATCTCCACCGGACACGGCGAGCCCGCCATCATGCCCGTCCGCAAGGAGCTCAAATCGAAACGTGCAAACTCCGGATCGTTCAACTCGGCTATGAACATCGCGGGCACTCCATAAACCGCCGTCGCCCGCTCCGCCTCGATCGCCCCGAGCGTCGCTCGCGCGTCGAAGTGCGGACCCGGCAGCACCACCGCCGCGCCCGTCACCGCCGCCACCATCGTGCCGATCACCGAACCGAAGCAGTGAAACAACGGCACCGGAACGCAGATGCGGTCCTCCGCGGTAAGGTTCATGTACTCGCCGATGAACCGCGCATTGTTCACCAGGTTCACGTGCGAAAGCAGAACGCCCTTCTGCCGGCCTGTCGTCCCGGACGTGTACTGCATATTCGCCGCGCTCCCCGGGTCGATATCTGGCCGCACACCGTCGTCCTCACGCAGGAAAGCCTGCCACTCACGTGTTCCCAAATACACCGTGCGCACATCCACGCCGTCGCGGCTCTCTTCGAAAATAGCCTTGTACTCCGAGCGCCGGTCCCGCTCCCGCAGAAACAGCGCCTTCATGCCGGACTTCTTCAGCACATACGACAACTCATGCGAACGGTAAGCCGGATTCACGTTCACCAGCACAACGCCGGCCAGCGCGCATCCAAATTGCAACAGCATCCACTCAACGCAATTCGTAGCCCAAACGCCCACTCGATCCCCCGGCTCCAATCCAAGCCCGCGCAGTCCGGCCGCAGTGCGCAAAGCTTCCTTCGCATACTCCGCCCAAGTAAGCCGCACGCTCTGGTAGCAATCGACAACCGCCACGCGATCCGGCGCGCTCGCAGCCGTTTCCAGGAACGCCTCCCCAACCGTCTTCCGAACAAGAATGCCCGCGGGCCCGCGTGAATAACTGAGCATGATCGAGGCCCAGCATAACTGAAGTCGGCGCTCCTTTGCCGCCCTATACTGAGGGTGCCGGCAGATGGAAATCAGCCAGAAACGTCGAATTCTCGCCGACGCGGCGAAGTACGATGCCTCCTGCGCGAGCAGCGATTCCCGCCGCGCGCGGGCGGAGCGCGGCATCGGCAACACCGAAGGCATGGGCATCTGCCACAGCTATACGCCCGATGGCCGCTGCGTTTCGCTTAGCAGACCTCCGCCTCCTGAAGGAATAGAAAAGCCCGCCCCCGAAGGGAGCGGGCTCTGTAGTGGGTGCAGACAGCCTCTCCGCCGTGAGGCGGGATGCCCTACGGTTAGTAGTCCATGCCGCCGGGGCCGTGCTCGCCGCCGGGAGCCGGAGGAGCCTTCTTCTCCGGAATTTCGCAGATCATCGCTTCCGTGGTCAGCATCAACGCGCTGATCGAAGAAGCGTTCTGGATCGCCGAGCGGGTCACTTTGGCCGGGTCGATAACGCCAGCGGCCACCAGGTCTTCATACTCCGACGAAGCGGCGTTGAAGCCAAAGTTGGCGTTGTTGTTCGCGCGAACCTTCTCGAGGATGATCGCGCCTTCGTAGCCGGCGTTGCCCGTGATCTGGCGCAACGGCTCTTCGCAAGCGCGCTTGATCATGTCGACGCCGATCTGCTCGTCGGTATTGCCCGTCTTCAGGTTCGCGAGGGTCGCCGCCGCGCGCACCAGCGCCACGCCGCCGCCCGGAACGATACCTTCCTCGACAGCCGCGCGAGTAGCATGCAGCGCGTCTTCGACGCGAGCCTTCTTCTCTTTCATCTCGGTCTCGGTGGCCGCGCCGACCTTAATCACCGCAACACCACCCGCGAGCTTCGCCAGGCGCTCCTGGAGCTTCTCACGGTCGTAGTCCGAAGTGGTCTCGTCAATCTGGGCGCGAAGCTGCTTGATGCGGCCTTCGATGCCCTTCTGCTGGCCGGAGCCATCGACGATGGTCGTGTTGTCCTTGTCCACGGTCACGCGCTTGGCGCGGCCGAGGTCCTTCAACTGGACGCCTTCGAGCTTGATGCCCGTTTCTTCCATGATCGACGTGCCGCCGGTGAGAATCGCGATGTCCTCCAGCATGGCCTTGCGGCGGTCGCCGAAGCCGGGAGCCTTCACGGCGCAAACGTTCAACGTGCCGCGCAGCTTGTTCACCACGAGGGTGGCCAGCGCTTCGCCTTCCACTTCCTCGGCGATGATGATGAGCGGCTTGCCGCCCCGCGCGATCTGCTCGAGCAACGGCAGAAGGTCCTTCATGTTGCTGATCTTCTTCTCGTGGATCAGGATGTACGGATCTTCCAAAACCGCTTCCATGCGGTCCGCGTCGGTGATGAAGTAGGGCGAAAGATAGCCACGGTCAAACTGCATGCCGTCGACGGTCTGCAGCTCGGTCGTCATGGTCTTCGCTTCTTCAACGGTGATGACGCCGTCTTTGCCGACCTTCTTCATCGCTTCCGCGATAATGTTGCCGATGGTCGAATCGCCGTTGGCCGAAATCGTGCCAACCTGGGCGATCTTCTCATCGTTCTCCACCTTCACGCTCATCTTGCTGACTTCGGCGACAACGGCTTCAACAGCCTTCTCGACGCCGCGCTTCAGCGCCATCGGGTTCGCACCCGCCGCAACAGCCTTCACGCCTTCGCGGAAGATCGACTGCGCCAAAATCGTCGCGGTCGTGGTGCCGTCACCGGCTACGTCGGAGGTCTTCGAGGCCACTTCGCGCACCATCTGCGCACCCATGTTTTCAAGCGGGTTGCTGAGCTCGATTTCCTTGGCGACGGTGACGCCGTCCTTGGTGATCGTCGGTCCGCCGAATTTCTTCTCGAGCACGACGTTGCGGCCCTTGGGGCCGAGGGTGACCTTCACCGCATCGGCGAGCTGGTTGACGCCGCGCAGAATCGCCTGGCGCGAATTTTCGCTATAAACAATCTGTTTTGCTGGCATGTCTGTTTGCTCCTCTTAACTACTTCTTTCTGCCGCCGCCGTTGTTGTCCACGACGCCCAGCACTTCGTCTTCGCGAAGAATCAAATGATCGTCGCCATACTGCTTCGGAATCTCGTTGCCCGAGTACTTGCCGAAAAGCACCGTATCGCCGACGGCCACTTCGAGCGGGACCAGCTTGCCATCGTCGTTCCGCTTGCCTTTGCCGACAGCGACCACCTCGCCAGCCTGCGGCTTCTCTTTAGCCGAGTCCGGAATGATGATCCCGCCTTGCATTGTTTCTTGTTCGTCGAGCCGCTTGACCACAATTCGGTCGTAGAGCGGACGGATGTTTAATGCCATGTTTCGGACCTCCACAGGGAGTTAGACTTCGTCAATAATCAACGTTGGGATTTGCCACCCGGGCGATGCCGGGAGGGTATTGCTCCGAGCGTCACTAAATTGATAGTGGATCGGGAATCCGATCCTCTCGCCCTATATTTTTAGCACAAGTTTTAGGAGAGTGACAAAAAAGTGACGTAAATAATTGCTTCTAAAGGGAAAAAAATCCTTGCCGAACCTTTTCTCTATGAGTTTGTTGCACTCAGATTACTTGCGTGATCGAACGGTTCCTGAAAGCGTCCCTTCCCATTCCGGCTCGCCCTGGGCTGTGTAATCCTTAGGGAGCTTGTCCCAATCTGCCCGCGACAGGCCGTTTAGATCCCAAACAACGCGCCCATCCCGCAACGTCATCTCGGCAACAATCTTCTTATCCCCTTGCAGCCTCGCGCCATAGACGTCGGTATAACCGAACTTGCCCGGCAGCACGCTTAAGACGGTGATATCCGCCCCCGCGCCTACCGAGAGATGTCCCAGATCCAGGCGCTTGATCTCGCGCGCGGGATTCCAAGTAGACCGCGCGATCACCTCGCCCACCGGCATGCCCATCACAAGGAACTTGGACATCACGTTTGTCATGTCCTTCATGCCCGCGTTCATCGAACTGATGTGCAAATCCGTTGAAATCGAATCCGGCCAGAAGTTCTGCTGCATGGCGGGCACGGCATGGCGAAACACAAAGCTGCCGCCGCCATGGCCGACATCGAAAATCACGCCGCGCTTCCGGGCCTCCCACATATAGGGAGCCACCTTGCCGCTCTCATCGAGCAGCGGCACCCACGGCAAGTAAGTGTGCGTGTAGATATCCCCCGGACGCAGTTTCTTCGTGATCAGCTCCTGGTAGGGCCGCTCCGGCTGAAACTTGCCGAAATCCACCATCAAAGGCACCATCGCTGTCTTCGCGCATTCGAGGGCATGATCGACCGCGGTCCAATTGGGAGCCGTGAAGTGCGCCGTTTTCACGCCGACAATGGTGCCCTTGTGCTCGCGTATGCGATCGGCGCAGGCCTTCGAGTCCATGTCTTCGGTGTTCTGCTCGACGTCGCTCCCGCCGCCCATACCTGTTCCAACGATGTTGAGCAACGCCAGCACGCGTGTGCGGGACTTATCGATCACTCGCGTCTTGAACCGCGGAAAGCTCTTGGCTCCTGACGACCCAGCATCGACCATCGTCGTCACACCCGAGCGAAAGCTGTGATCGTCCGGCATCACGCTCGATTCGCCCATATACTCGCGCCCTTCGCCGGCGAACACGTGGACGTGCAGGTCGATCAACCCCGGCGCGACGTATAGGCCGGTGACATCCACCGTCTTGCGCGCCCTCGCAGCCGGAATGTCCGCCGCCACCGCCGCGACCTTGCCGTTTGCGATCGCAACATCACGCTTGGCATTGATCTTGTTCTTGGCGTCGACCAGCGTCCCTCCTTTGAGCAGCAGGTCATATTGCTGGGCGAGAAGCGGAACGCAGAGAAAAAACGGAAGCAGGCGCATCATGCGCGCGATTGTATCGCAAGGTATCGCACTGTAGCGTTGCGGTGATAGATGTTCGGGCGGCGCGGAAACGCATTTGAGTTCCCACGCCGCCATGGCACCGTCTACTCAGTCGTTAACGAGCCTGAAGATGAGCCAGCACTTCGTTTCTTCAGGACAAAATGTATGATCTAGTTTGTATCCGTTCGATCTTTGCTTGTTCAGTTGCTCCGCGAGGAGGTCGCCATTGCCGGATCTTTCCTGCGTGAAGACCACCCGATAAACGGGTTGAGCGGCGCGAGTGCGGGAAACGCGAAGCATAAACACCATCGCAATTAAAGTGATCACGACGGGGATCACCCACCTCAACTTCAGACTTGAAGACATGCCTTCCTTCCTTTCAATTCACTACGGTTATAGAAGCTCTCCCGGACCCGATTGGGTTTGGTGGCACGATATCGAAATCGTTCGAACTTTTCTGAGTTATGTCCGCCTGAATCTCAAGACTTCCAGTTTGATTTGCCGTCCCAACGTTGTTAAAGGTGAAATTCGTACTTCCACCGATGGTGACGTTGTTCTGGATTGAATCTGGAAGACCACTTTGAAAGTTCAATGTCGATGGGGTCGATTGATTTTTGCCAATAGCCACGCGAACCCAAGATCCCGCTGGAACGTTCGCGCTCGCAAACACCTGTACGGTAGCGGTAGTATTAGTAGGCCCGTTTGCCGGGTTGACGTGAATGCTGCTTGGGGAGACGCTCGTAAGCGAAATTCGTACGACGCCCTTAACCGTAATCTGCGCTTGCGCTTCAAATAGCTCCGAGCTGCCGGACGACCCCGGAGCGTAGATCTGTGCAAACAACGTAGTATTGCCCGAAGACTGTCCGGTGACCGTTCGCGAACATACACTCCCGGGGCTCACGGTCGCAGTCGTCGTGCTGCCAGTGAACATCGTGTCACACCTGGCTTCCTGATAGGAGTCCGTCCACACCGCGTATCCGGAGACGCTGCTTGTGGTGCCGGAACCCACCTCACTCGCGCTTACAGTGATGGAGGTCGGCGAAAGAAAGTACGTCGTCACATGATTCGGCGTGCCGTAAAGCGCGAGGGCCGCTCTGGCCGCGATGTCGACAATCTGTTCCTTGACGAGTATTTTGCTGGATGCGCTATCTCGCCCCAGCACCCGGAAACCGCCGTAACTATCTGCGGGGGGGAGGCGAAGCTCCCTCAGGAAATCTCTTATGCTCAGCGTTTGAGATGCATTGCTCTGCAGAAATATCGGCGGTAGCTCCACCGAGCCGCCGCGATGATAAAGTTCCACTTTGACGGTGTCGGCCACGGCGCCAAAGTTCGTCACCGTAAGCAAGGTATCCGCCCCACGCTCCGTTGACCAATGGAGCCCGCGGAAATACCAATAGGCGGCGGGATCAAGCATGGAATACAGCGTGTACTCGGCGTCTTCCGTAAAGCTATAAAGTCTGCCAGCCAATGCACCCTGCGGCCCACCGTGAGTCAGTTGGACTGCTCCGGCCCGAATCCGGTTCAGACCGGGGGCAATGTCGCCTAGCGAAATGGAAACGACGGCTCCAGCGCTTAGGGAGGACACACCTAATGGGACGGACACAGGACCCGACGAGGTTTCCAAATGGAAAGCGCCATCGACAGAAACCGTTGACGGAGTAGTATTCGTCAGAACAAGGAACGAATAAAGAGGACGGGCCGACGCGCGTAGTGGAAGCTCCGAAAGAATCTGAGTGCCATAGAGCGCGTTGGAATAGCTTCGTGCAGGGTCGGAAAAACTCAAGGTCGAAGAAAACCCGGTTCGTTCGTCCTCGATCCAGGCGACCGCGTTCAACGCTCCGTACGGGCCGGCGTGTTCCAAGGAGATCCGCCCAGCCGCGGGATTTCTCGTGGAGGGCCGTCCCTGTAACACCTCCCTGGCTGGCAATTCAATAAATTGGAATGACCGGGGGGCTATCGTTAGCGGGCCCGGACGGGCGATTCCCTCCGATGTCTCAATTACGGGAGTGACGGTGATGGGAGCGCTCGAAACGTTCTGAGCCGCGATGTAGATTTCCGCGCCCACCGAAGGTATGAGAAACGGCGCGAAAAGACGGCGGGAAGAACCTACGTATTCGGCCGTTGGAATAGTGTAAGCGACGCCGGTGGATGCCTTCTCAACCGTAATCTCCGCCAGGAGCGCGCCGCCACCCGGGTGCGAATATCGAAATTCCGCGCTGCCCGCCTGACCGCGCAATCCGAGCGGGCGTAGCGACTGAGCCAGGTCGACCTGAGCGCTTGCAGCGGGTGCAAGGGAAATTGGTGAAAGCTCCTGGTGGTTTCCCGCCGATAGCCAAAGGACTGGCGTTACCACGATCGTATCGCGCAGGTTGGTGTTCCGAAGGACTACCGTCGAAGAATGCCCTTCTGCCGTGGTCCAGAAGCTTGCATATCTGCTCCATGAACGATCGGTCGGCTGACCGTAGACATGGGTGAAGGTCAAGGGCAGTATAGCTGCCGTAACAATTATGCTCCGAATCATACGCTCTCCTTCTTCTGGTCGGGTGACCAAGATTAAAAGGAGTTTATGTCATAATCTGGGAAGCCACTAGAGGTCATTTGCGGAGATATTGTGTCATTATCGGAGTTGTTTCCATTTGTTGTTGAAAGGCTATTCCACCAATTCCGATATTGCCGGGGAGTTGCGGCGAGTGTGCGGTAAAATGCGCGAGCGAAATTCGCGCGTTCTTGGTAACCAGCCTCAGACGCGATTGATTTAATCGGCATCTGGCTCGTCCTCAGCAATTTGGCCGCCAGCCTGAGCCTTAAGTAGAGCAAGAATCTACGGGTTGTAGTTTCAAAGGTACGCGAGAACATCCGCCGAAAATGGTCGCGCGAAACTCCTAAGCGGCCGCATGCGTCATCGCAACTGTACGAATCGGCGCCGAACCTCTGAAAGTGGGCCACCAGGCGGGCATCGGCCTCCGGGCGATAGTCGTTAAGCCCTCCTGGCCCGGCCGCCGCAAGTAGGGCGGCGGTTTGCAGGTCTTGCGCCAGAATCCACCGGTCTGCAGTTGCAATTGGAAGACGAGTTGAAGTCGCAACTCTCGGGATTCGATGCAATAGCGCAACCGCCGGTTCCGTGTGTCCAGCCCAACCGGCTTCGATAGAACAGTGGACCGCCGCGGCTTGCTCCGCTTGACCGATATTTAGGAAACGGAACACCACCTTCCTGGTGTGGGCGACCCTGACGCCCTGGTCTGACGCGATGATCTCGCCGTGTGACGAATCGTCGATTAACAAAGGGCTTATGAAATCAAATGCTAGCGCTCTTGCTTGAGCGGCATCGGCAAGGAAAACGGGACCCATTGGCAGCCTCCTGGTCTGTCGAACATAGTCAGACGAATAATCTACTTCGTTTTGGCACCGTTCTGGTTCAGAAATTCGATTCGGAGGCGTACCAAAAACTAACCAGATTCTACATATCTAAAATACAAAGGTCAAGGCGGCGGGGATATTTTGACGAGCATATTTAATCAATGTGCGGCTAGGACGCATCCACTCGTAAAGAACCCTCGCTATTTAGCATTGACATGCGAAGTAGTCGCATTCCCGGTATTCAAACCGGAGATCCAAGCGCGAGCTAGTCCATACCATCGAGAAGCGCAAGAATTCGCCCGGCCAGCGCGCCCGCTCCCACGCCATCCATGTTGGCCATAACGGCCACCGCGTTTCCGGTGCGCGTGTTCATCAGGAGCATGGTGCTGCAACCTTGCTGGCCGCCGGAATGGCCGACGATCAATCCTCGAAGATTGGGATCCAGGTTCCACCCAAGCCCATAGCTGGAAGTTTTTCCATCCTTGAGAATCTGCTTGCTCCACATCGCTTCCATCGTTTCGCGCCGAAGCAGCTTGCCATCGCGAAGCGCTAGCGCGAACTTCACCAACTCACCAGCCGTTCCAATCATGCCGCCGCCGGGAATTTTGTTCGAAATGTCCGCGTATCCCGTATTCACCACCACGCCGTCTGATCGTTTCGAGTAACCTCGCGCCCGATTCGGAATGACCAACCAGCGATTGTCGTCACGAATTCGATCCATGCCCGCCGGCGCGAAGACATTGGCCTTCACGTAATCGAGGAAACGCTGCCCGGCAGCTTTCTCCACTGCCGCGCCCGCCAGGTTGTATCCGTAGGTCGTATAGCTGAACTTTGTGCCGGGCGGTGCAACCAGCGGGTCGTTTTTGAAGATATCGAGCGGAGCAAATACGTCCTCGTAGTGCCGGATGGAATCGATTTCGCCGTCGCGATAATGCCGGATGCCGCCTACGTGGGCAAGCAAAAGCCGCATCGTGATGGGTCCCTCCGCCTTCTCCGGAAAGGTGGGCACATACTTCTGAATGGGCGCGTCCAAATCCAGCTTGCCCTTCTCCAAAAGCTGCAGCGCCGCCACGGCCGTGATGGGCTTTGCGATCGACCCCAGGCGGTACATCGTGTTCGCCCGCGCCGGGATAAAGTTCTCCAAATCCTGAAACCCGAATCCTTGCTGCCATTGGAGCTTGCCGTTCACGGCTACCGCTACTGTAACCGCAGGGATCGAATCCTTGCTCATTTGTTCGGCGGTCAACAACTCGATGCGAATGATTTTGTCCGGCGCGATCTCGGCGAAGAGCGCGACGGGAAGCGAAAATAGCAGGGTACGGCGAAGCATCATCGTATGGGAGAGAACGGCAGCGGCCGCAGCAGCGTCGCGCTGATATTCGAAACAACCTCGGCATCGCTCAAGCCCGGAGTGCCGCGCATCTTGATCCATTCCGGATCGGCCAGAAACGCCTTCCACGTCTTCTCGCGATGGGCGAGATCGTCGTAGCCGAGCATGTACGTAAGGTTCGGCATCTTCGGTCCGTAGATCGTCTCGCCGAAGAAGACGGGCTGCATGCCTACACGCCGGAAAATCCCCGTTTCACCGGAGTCAAACATGTTCATCTTCTTGCCGAGCGTGAGGAAGTTGTCGGATTCGTATCGGCGTAGCTCAAACACGCGCGGCGAATCCTTAGGCTTGGGAGTTTCGATGGCGGGGAAGCCGGTAAATCCGCGCAGCAGCATCGACTCTACTCGCGTATATCCCAAACCAGGCATGCCGTTGAACTTCTCGACCGCTTTACCCAGCACCGGATCGGAGAACGCCTTGCGTTTGATCTCTTCAATCGCGGCAAACGACGGGAAGGCCATGAGCGATACGACGTAGGGCCCGTCCGGCGCGATCAGAGTGCCGAAGTATCCATGACCGGATACCCCCGCTTTCTCCGCGGCGGGCGCCATGGCCTCCTTCAGAAATTCGGTTATGCGTGCAACCTGCCCATCGGCCGAGTTGCGGCACCAATAATAAGTCAGTTCAATGTAGTGGCGTGGTTTGGATTGGCTCTGCATGGCGGCTTGGCTGGAGATCTGGGCAAGACCGGCCGCAACCGGCACGTTCAACGCTTCACGGCGGGTCATTCCTTAGAGGATACGCCTACTGCGCCGATTTCGTTGCCTTGAGAATCGCTCCCATATGTTCGATATAGGACTCTAGCGCCGTGCGGCCTTTCGAAGTCACTTTGTACTCCGTGCGGGGGACGCGGCCCTCAAACGTCTTCGAGCATTCGATAAAGCCCGCGTCCTCCAGCTTGCGTGCGTGAACGCTCAAATTTCCGTCCGTCACGCTCAGCAATTCCTTCAGTTCGGAAAACGTCAGAACGTCGTTCACCGCTAACGCACTTATGATGCCAAGGCGTATCGGCTCGTGAATCGTGCGGTCCAGCGCCGATACCTTTTCCGCTTGCACACGCCCGCGTGGAACGATCTCCGATTTTGTAACAGCCGAACTTCTAGCCACCGTACCTCCTCGCGATCACCCAGCCAAAGCCGATCTGCAATCCGCCGAATCCCGCCATCAGCCACCAATCCGCCCAAGCGGAAGGAGTAAACAACGCCGCGCCGCCCATCGCGACAAAGCAAGCGCCAAGCA
>Ga0187894_10003634_pt1 | contig 17083 bp, 17 predicted proteins | sample GBC1701081metaG_FD_136650 | JGI IMG/M metagenome (GOLD analysis project Ga0187894, IMG submission 136650) | White microbial mat communities from a lava cave in the Kipuka Kanohina Cave System on the Island of Hawaii, USA - GBC170108-1 metaG ...
AGCCGATCTTGCCGCGCACTCCGACCAGCCGGCGCCCAATGCTGCGCGCAGCGGCTGGACCGTCGGCCTGAAGGTGCTGCTGCCGCCGGCGCTGTTGCTGTTCTATGTGTTCGCCGTCGATCGGCTGGGCTTCGTGCCGACCGGCGCGCTGATGGTGCTGGCGACGGCACTGGCGCTGGGGGCACGGCTGAAGCTCGCCGTTCCGCTGGCGCTGATCGCGCCCGTCGGCGTGCATCTGGTCTTCTACAAGCTGCTGCGCGTGCCGCTGCCGGACGGCCTGCTGCCCATGCCCTGGTAAGGCGGACACGCAATCGATGGACACGCTCTACGAAGCTTTTCGTCTGGTCTTCCAGCCCGATGTGATGATCGCGATCCTGCTGGCGTCGGTGTACGGCCTGGTGGTCGGATCGCTGCCCGGCCTGTCGGCGACGATGGCGACGGCGTTGCTGGTGCCGATCACGTTCTACCTGTCGCCGATCGCGGCGGTGGCCACCATCATCGCCGCATCGGCGATGGCGATCTTCTCGGGCGACATCCCGGGCTGCCTGCTGCGCATTCCCGGCACGCCGGCATCGGCGGCCTATACCGACGAAGCCTATGCGATGACGCGCAAGGGCCAGCCCGAGCTGGCGCTGGGCATCTGCGTCTGGTTCAGCGCCATCGGCGGCATTATCGGCACGATATCGCTGATCGTGCTGGCGCCGCCGCTGGCCAACATGGCGCTGGAGTTCTCGACCTACGAGTATTTCTGGCTCGCCCTCCTCGGCCTGATGTGCTCGACCCTGGTGGCGCGCTCCTCGCCGATCAAGGCCATCGCCAGCATGCTGATCGGGCTGCTGATCTCCTGCATCGGCATGGAGAACCCCGCCGGCACGCCGCGCTTCACCTTCGGTGCCACCGACCTGCTGGGCGGCATCGAGCCGATCCCGGCCCTGGTCGGCGTCTTCGCGCTCTCCGAGGTGATGCGCGCCATGACGACGTCCGAGCCGCCGCGCCTGCCGCGCCGGCGTTTCGGCAGCATTCTCAAGGGCATGTGGGCGCTGACCCGGAAGTATCCCAAGGCCCAGGTGCGCGGCAACATCGTCGGCATCATCATCGGCGTGCTGCCGGGCGCCGGCGCCGACATGGCGGCGTGGGTGAGCTACGCCATGTCCAAACGGCTCTCCAAGGAGCCCGAGAAATTCGGCACCGGCCATCCCGAAGGCCTGATCGAGGCGGGCGCCAGCAACAACGCCAGCCTGGCCTCGGGCTGGGTGCCGTCGCTGCTGTTCGGCATCCCGGGTGACACCATCACGGCCATCGCCATCGGCGTGCTGTTCATGAAGGGGCTGAACCCCGGCCCGACGCTGTTCACCGAGAAAGCGTCGAGCATGTATGCGCTCTACATCATCTTCATCATCGCCAACATCCTGATGATTCCCCTCGGTATCGTGATGATCCGCATCGCCAGCTTCGTGCTGCGCGCGCCGCGGTCGTCGATCATGCCGGTCATCGTGCTGCTGTGCGCCGTGGGCTCGTTCGCCACCGGCAACAACCTGTTCCTGGTCATCACGCTCGCCGCCTTCGGGGTCATCGGCTACGTGATGGAGCGCAACGGCTATCCGGTCGCCGCGCTGGTGCTGGGCATCATCATGGGCACCATGGTGGAGCAGAGCTTCGTCACCTCGCTGATCAAATCCGACGGCAGCATCTGGCCATTCTTCAGCCGCCCGGTCGCTGCCGTCCTGGCGGCACTGACGTTCGCCGCGCTGCTGTGGCCGGCGTTCGTCTGGATCACGCAACGCGGTCGACGCGCATTGGCCTGATGTCCAATCCCGCGCCGTCGCGGGATGTCGATCCATCGCCGCGCGCGATGGCAGTCACAGCGAATCTCAGATCGTTGCAGTCATGCGCATCAAGTAATGCGCAAATCGTCTTTGGCGCGACACGGCGCGTGACTAAGATCGCTGCGGTCGCTTGAGCGTAGTGGAGGAGGTGTTCTCGACGACATCCGGACAATACGGGAGGAAGCTATGGTCCACCTACTGAGTGAGGAGGCGTTGCAACGGCTGCGGCCGGCGCAAGAGCAAGCGTTCCGTTCCCCGATCCCGACACAGATGATCTCCAATGGCGAGTTCACGCCGCTGCCGCAAAGTCCGCAGCAGCGTCGGGTCGAAGCCCGCATCAAGGAACTCGCCGACCAATATGGCCGCAAGCTGGGCATGAATCGCCGGCGTTTCCTGACGACGGCCTCCGGCATGGCCGCGGCGTTCCTGGCTATGAATGATGTGTTCGGCCCCGTCTTCAACGTGAGCAAGGCCGAGGCCGCCGAGCCCGATGCGGCGAAGGCGCGCGCCGATGCGCTGGCCAATCAGTTCATCTTCGATATCCAGACCCACTTCGTGCACGACGGCTTCAAGCAGGAGGACCTGCTGGGGCTGGCCAAGTATGCCGCCGACAACTGGAACAAGGAGCTGAAGCAGAAGCAGCTCGCCCTGGCCTACTACAAATTCGACAACTATCTGCGCCAGATCTTCATGAACAGCGACACCAAGATCGCACTGCTGTCGGGTGCGCCGTTCGATGATCCGTCATGGTGGTTGCTGCCCAACGAGCAGATCGTCGACACCGTCGAGACGGTGAACCGCATGGCGGGCGCCCGCCGCATGCTGGGCCACTTCGTCATCACGCCGGGTCAGCCGGGCTGGATGGACGCGGTCGACAAGGCGCTCGAGAATCCACGCCACCAGGCCTGGAAAGGCTACACCATCGGCGATCCGCTGTCGGCGAGCACCAAGTATCCGTGGCGGCTCGACGATGAGAAGCTGATGTATCCGTTTTACGAGAAGGTGGTGAAATCAGGCATCCGCCAGATCGCCATTCACAAGGGCCTGATGCCGGCCGACTACGAGACGTCATGGGCCAAGGTCTGGCAGTACAACACCCATTGGGACATCGGCAAGGCGGCCAAGGATTGGCCGCAGATCAACTTCGTCTACTATCACGGCTGCCTGCAGCCGTTCCTGGAGACGCCGGAGCGGGCCCTGGCGGAGTTCGAGAAGACCGGCGAGATCAAATGGTCGACCCATCTGTCGCGGATCCCCGACGAGTACGGCGTCAGCAACGTCTATGCCGAGCTCGGCACGACGTTCGCCAACTCGGCCACCGCCAACCCGCGCTTCGCCGCGGCCCTGATCGGCACCTTCATCAAGAACATGGGTGTCGATCATGTGATCTGGGGCACCGACTCGGTCTGGTACGGCTCGCCGCAATGGCAGATCGAGGCGCTGCGGCGGCTGGAGATCCCGGAGGACATGCAGAAGAAGCACGGCTTCAAGCCGCTGGGCGCCGCCGACGGCTTCATCAAGAGCACGATCTTCGGCCACAACTCGGCCCGCCTGTTCGGCATGAACGTGCGGGCCGAGACCGAGACGTTGTCCCGTGATCGCATGGCCCAGCTCAAGCGCGATTACGCCGCCGTCGAGGGCATACGCAACAACGCCACCTACGGCTTCGTCGCCGCGGGCTAGATCCCTCCCCCACGCAGTGGGGGAGGTGGCCGAAGGCCGGAGGGGGACCTGACGTGGTCTCTGTAACCGAGATCACCACGGATCCCCTCCGCCCCTTCGGGGCACCTCCCCACTGCGTGGGGAGGACAACTACCGCCGTGTCTTGATCCCCAGCATCTGCTCACCGCGCCGTCGGTACGCCATCGCAAGCCGCGTGGCGCGGTCTTCTTTCAGGCTCAACAGGTCATCGGCCGGCGCGTAGCGCTCCAGCAATGTCTCTTCGATCGCGGCATGCGGCATCTGCGTGCCGTCGGCCAGGATGTGCACGACGGCATGGCCACGCGTGGCGAGATGCCGTGAGATCAGCACCGTGCGGTGACAGTCCAGCGGCGCCTTCTCGGCGCACATCAGGCTGACGCGCCGCGCGCCACCTTCCGCCGCCACACGCTCCAGGCCGGCCTTGAACAGCGGCGTCGCCGCCATCAGCTCGTAATCGGCCATGCCATCGGGTCGTAGCGCCGGGTCCTGGGGCTTGCCGCCCAGCGCATCGCCCAGGAACACGTAGCCGATGGCGGCCGCCGTCAGTGCCGCCTCCAGTCGTTGCCGGCCGAACTGGGGCACGTGACGCGACTGGGGCACCGAGCGCACATCAAGCACGACGTCGACGCCGGCGCCACGCAACAGCGCGATGAACCGCTCGATCGGGTGGTTCGAGTGGCCGATGCTGTAGATGGTTGCAGGCATCCCGGTTTTGTCCGTCATCAAGGCACGCTATGTCATGGGACAGCCAGACCACAACCGTCCCTTCGAAAGGCCAGGCCCGCGTGCCCGATCCCGCATCCATCGATCCGCCACCCGGCTTTGTCGCGCTGCCGGCGCGCGGCGGCTTCACCGAGCGCAACGGGCCGTGGTTCGAAAAGACCGACGCCGATGGCCGCGTGCTGCGCGGTCTGCGCATCCTGCCACGGCATCTGAACGCGCTCGGCATCGTCCATGGCGGGCTGCTGACGGCGTTCCTCGATGCGGCATTGGGCGCGGCCGCCTGGCGCGCCTCGGGCCGGCGCTGCGTCACGCTCAGCCTGAGTGTCGAGTTCCTGAGCCACGGCCGGCCGGGCGACTGGATCGAGGCCGAGGCGCACTGCGTCGGCTTCGATTCGCAGGTGGCGCATGTCAACGGCCGCCTTTATGGTCGCCGCCATTCGATCATGACAGGACAGGGGCTGTTCGCGCTGCTGCGTTCCGGCCGCGCGCTGCAGGCCCTGCCGTCCGATCCGGCACCACCCGACGACGCGACGTCGCAGGACTGAGAGACATGAACGCACCGCTACCGACTCTGGAACTGAAATCGATCCCCAACGATCCGCCGCCCGGCTTCAAGCTCATCGATTTCCAGCGCAACAGCACGGTCATCAATTTCAACACCCATGTCGGGCCGCTCTATTACAAGCGCGGCGAGAAGGGCTCGCGGGACGAGTTCGTGATGGGCCTGCGCGTGCAGCCCTATATGTGCAACCCGGCCGGCACCCTGCATGGCGGCATGCTGATGACGGTGGCCGATCTGGTCGGTGGCATGGGCGCCACGTCGCTGGCGGGCATCCGCGGCAAGTTCGTGCCCACGGTCAGCATGACCTTCGATTTCGTGGCGCCGGCGCGCGAGGGCGACTGGGTCGAGGGCCGGCTCGAGCTGGTGCGCGCCACGCGCTCGCTGCTGTTCTCCCACATCTATCTCACCGTGGGCGACACCAAGGTGCTGCGCGCCAGCTGCATCGTGAAGGTGCCCTCGGGCGACGGCTGGATGGCCGACCAGGGTCGCACCGCGAAGGAACCGGAATAGGACGAGGAGGGGACCCATGAAGACCCGCGCGATCAATGCACCCGAGGTGCCGGCGCCGTCCGGCGGCTATGCGCAGGTCGTCGAAGCGACCGGCGTGCAGCGCATCGTGCATGTCAGCGGCCAGATCCCGATGGCGCTGGACGGGACCGTTCCGCCCGACTTCCTCAGCCAGAGCCGGCAGGCGTGGGCCAATGTCGAGGCGCAGCTGCGCGCTGCCGACATGACCTTGGACAACCTGGTGAAGGCGACGATCTTCCTGTCCGACCGCCGCTACGCGGTTGAGAACCGGCAGGTCCGCAACGAAGTCCTCGGCAAGCGCACGCCGGCGCTCACCGTGATCATCACCGGCATTTTCGACGAAAGCTGGCTGCTGGAAATCGAGGCCGTGGCGATGGCGTAGCTGTCGTCCTGAGTGCAGCGAAGGACCCTGCGGTGGCTGGTCGGGAGCACGGACGGCGCTGGTGATTATACCCGTGCCGTCCGTGTTTGATGGAACCACCGCAAGGTCCTGAGCTGCGCCCAGGACGACGACAACCTAAGCCGCCCGCCGTGACGTGCCCAGCTCGGGATCGACGGCGCCGAACACCTTGACCAGCGCGCGGCGGCCTTCCGGCGTCAGGGTGACGATGCGGCCGCGCCGGCTGCGCACGGTCCAGCCCTTGCGGAAGAACAGGTCGGCGATGGCGGCGCCGAAGGCGCCGGCGATGTGCGGCCGCCGCTCGCTCCAGTCCAGGCACTGGCGCGCGAACTGCCGGCGGCCTGCCGAGGCGGCGGCACGCGCGGCGTCGATGTCGATGCCGACATGCCGGCAGAAATCATCGCCATGGGGCGTCACCCGCCAGTCCTTGCCCGGTGCCGGCTCGATGACGGCCTCGTGCGTGAGGGCGTCGGTGACCGCCATGCCGACCTGGCCGGCGAGATGATCGTAACAGGTGCGGCAGAAGCGCAAGTCGGGATCACGCCGCCACGCCGCGCTGGCCGGTGCCGGCGGCGGTGATGTGGCAGCACCGTGCAGGCCGGCGGCAACGACACCGATCGCCTCGATGGCCTCGGCCACCGTCGGGCCGGCCAGGCGGTAGAAACGGTTGCGGCCCACCGGTCGCACCTCCAGCAGGCCCGCCGCCACCAGCTTGGCGAGGTGGCCGCTGGCGGTCTGCGGCATGATGCGCGCCTCCAGCGCCAGCTCGCTGGCCGGCCGGGCACGGCCGTCCATCAGCGCCAGCAGCATGCCGGCGCGGGCCGGATCGCCGATCAGGGCCGCCACTTCGGCCAGGGCGTTCGTGGAAAGCATGATTCGGCCTCCATCGAATAATGCCCGTACTATAGCGCAAGCCCGCCGCCGGGCCATGCACCGACATTTCGGCCCTGGCCGAAATGAGCCGGAGGCGATTTCCTGGTTGCACGTCGGGTGAGCGGGGGCGCTCCCGAAATTTGCAAATCCGGTCTTGACCCGGCCCTTGGGGCTGCCCCGATAAGAGAGCGGTCGGCGACCAACGAGGTGGTTCGTGAATCCCACGGCGCAATTCCTGAGCTCTTCCGAAGCCGCCAAGCGGCTGGGCGTTTCCGCCAAGGCGCTGCGGCTCTACGAGCAGCGTGGTCTGGTCGTGCCGCTGCGCACGGCGGCGGGATGGCGGACCTATGGCCCCGACGAAATGGCCAAGGCCGCCGACGTCGCGGCCTTGCGCGCGCTGGGCCTCAGCCTGGCGCAGGTGGCCCGGGTGCTGGGCGGGGACGCTCAGTGCCTGGAGGCAGCCCTGGCCGTTCACCAGGCAACACTCGAGAGCCGCATCCACCAACTCGCCGGCACCGTCGAGAAGGTCCAGGGCCTGCGGGCCGATCTCGTCCGCGGCGAAGCGCCGGCGACCCGGCAGCTGGCCCATCTGCTGGGGACAGCCGCGGAGCCCCGTGTGCGGTTCGACCTGCCGTGGCCGTGGGGTGGTGAGCCGTTCGAACTGCGCGACATTCGGCCGATCAACTACATCATCGGTCCGCTGGGCAGCGGCAAGACTCGTTTAGCGAAAAAAATAGCCGAGACCCTGCCCGATGCCGCTTTCCTTGGTTTGGAGCGGCTGGCGGACGGTGGTGCCGACGCCCTGGCGCGGCTGGCTGCCGATTCGGCGCTCAAGTCCAGAGTCAATCGCACACTGGCCTGGCTGGTCGAAGACGGTGCCACAGCCTCGTCAGCTCTGATGGCCCTTCTTGCAGGGCTTGAAGGCGACGGGCCGTCCATCCTGGTCGTCGACATGGTGGAACAGGCGCTGGACCACGCCACGCAGGAGGCGCTGATCGCCCACTTGCGCCACCGGGCGCCCGGCGCGCGGCCGCTGTTCCTGCTCACGCGCTCCAACGCCATTCTGGATCTGGCCGCGGTCGGTATCGGCGAGGCCATCATCCTCTGCCCCGCCAACCACAGCCCGCCCATGGCTGTCGCGCCCTATCCGGGGACGCCCGGCTACGAAGCCGTCGCGACATGCCTGGCCTCGCCGGAAGTGCGGGCGCGGACCGAGGGAGTCATTGCGTGGCGCCCGCAAGGCCGGTCGACGTCGGATGTGAAGGATGCGTCGTGAGCCAGACCGGCCCCCACGTCCCCTTCATCACCACCGGCTCCTATCCCGCGCGGACGGGCAATGCGGTGCGGCCCCTGGTGGACGGCGAACCCGCCTTCCGGCGCATCGCAGCAGCAATAGACGCGGCACGGCACAGCGTCTGGCTCACCGTCACCTTCATGACTCCGGATTTCCGCCTGCCGGGCAATGGCGACGGGTTGTTCGACAGCCTCGATCGCGCGGTGACGCGCGGCCTGGATGTGCGCGTGATCTTCTGGCGCCACAACCCCGAGAGCAGTGGCTACGGCAAGACGTTCTTCGGCTCACAGGCCGATCGCGACATGCTGCGCGCCCGCAACGCCCGTTTCCGCATTCGTTGGGACCGGGCTCACGGCGCCTTTTGCCAGCACCAGAAGATGTGGTTGATCGACGCCGCCCATCCGTCTGAAACAGCGTTCATCGGCGGCATGAACCTGCGGCCGTCCTATGTCGTGTCGCCCGGTCATGCGGACACCGACGGTATTCACGACCTCTATGTCGAGGTGACCGGCCCGGCGGCGAGCGACGTGCACCACAATTTCGTGCAGCGCTGGAACGAAGCCAGTGAGCGCGCGGCAGCCGACGGCACCTGGGGTCATACCGGCGACGACGACCTCGCGTTTCCGGCGCGTCTGTCGGGCGTGAAGGGCGACACGCTCGTGCAGATCCAGCGCACCATCCATGCCGGACGCTACGGCGACGGCCAGCCCAGCCCGGACGGCCCGCTGTTCGACATCGCCAGTGGCGAGCGATCGATCCTCGATCAATATCTGCAGGCGATCGACGCTGCGCGTCATGCGATCTACATCGAGAACCAGGCCGTCCCCTTTCAGCCCGTCGCCGAGCGGCTCGAAGCGGCGCTGAAGCGGGGAGTCGAAGTCGTCCTGCTGGTTCCCGCCGATCCGGAAGAGTCCGTACGAACGGCTCGCCGCAAACCAGAGTTGCGGCCGCACTTCGATCGGATCGCAGCGCTGGGTCGCCATGAGACCTTCGCCCTAGTCGGGATCGCCGGCCTCAACGCGCTTGGCAGGCGCGCCACTGTCTATGTGCATGCCAAGGCGATGCTGATCGACGATGCCTGGGCCACGATCGGCTCGGGCAACCTTCACGGCGCCTCGCTGCTGGGCAACACGGAGATGAACGCGTCGTTCTGGGATCCGGAGATCGTGCGGGCATTGCGGTGCACGTTGCTCGCCGAGCATCTGGGCCAAGATACGGCGCATCTCGACAGCGCAGCCGCGCTGCGCCTCTATCGCCGCATCGCGGGCGAGAACGCCGCGCGGCGACGGGTGGGCGACTCAGACTGGCAAGGCCTCGCCTTCACGCTCGATCCTGCAACGTACGGCAACATAGATTGATTCCGGCAATATTGCCGGCTATAATAGACCTATGCCGTCAAGAAGTCATTCATCCTCGAAGGCTCAACGCAACGCACTAACAGCCCATCGTCGTCGTCGACGCGATCAGGGTGTGGTCCGCGTGGAAGTCCAGATTCCGGAGGTTGATGCTGGCATCGTACGTGACGTGGCTGCGATTCTGCGCGGTGAACCGAGAAAGGCTCAGCAGTTGCGCGCAAAACTGCGCTCCGTGGTGAACGGCGCCCGGCACGACACATCCGTGTTCGATATTTTTGGTTCGGATCTGCCTGACCATTATTTTGAAGGTGTGTTCGAAGGCAATCGGCATCGTGGCAAAGCACGCGACGTCGATCTTTGACTTACCTAATTGATACCAACGTCATCTCCGAACTGCGCAAACGTGAGCGGGGTCATCCCGGTGTTGTGCGGTGGGCCACGTCAGTTCAACCGTCGCAACTGTACACGAGCGTCCTCGTGATCGGCGAAATCCGTCATGGGATCGAACTCAAGCGTCGCACCGACCCCGACCAGGCTTCTGTGCTCGACGTCTGGCTCGACAACGTGCGCGCAGGCATGGGCGCAAGAATCCTTCCGATCGATGAGCCTGTTGCCGATGCATGGGGAAAGTTCGGCGTGCCAGATCCAATATCACCGGTCGATGGATTGATTGCCGCGACGGCCTTGGTTCACGGTTTGACAGTGGTAACTCGCAATACGGCCGATATGGCGCGAACAGGTGTCTCCCTGTTCGATCCTTTTACGCCCGGAAACTAACTGCTACCGCCACTTCGGGTTGGAGATCGCGATCTTGTCGGTGATGGTGGCGCGCAGATGCGCCATCAGGGCCGCATCGGTCTCGTCTCGGGTGCCGGCGCGTAGCTGGCGCGCCAGTTCGGCGTTGAGTGCGGCGAGCGATCCGTCGCTTCCCAGCAGCGCCTTCAGACGCGTCAGTTCGGCGGCGTCGGCGGCCGATCCGTTGGTTGCCTCGCGCTCGAGGATGGCCAGCGAGTTCATCGCGACCTTGACGTGGAATTGCGTGCGGCCCTCGAGCTTGGGCAGCACGTCGTTGCCCAGGAACTCGCGGATGGCGCGCAACAGCTCGGGCGCGTGCGGACGATCCTGGGACATCTATGCCTCCGCCAGCAGCTGCAGCAGGTCGATCTCGGTTTCGGCACAGCGGCGGCCGATCGACGCCAGCTCCACCGAGTGCTCGGCGCCGGAGAGATGCTTCCAGGCCTGCGCCATGCAGATGATGCCCCAGCGCGCCGTGCCGAAGATCTCCCACCAGTAGGCGCGCGCCTTGTCGACCGGCGGCCCGCCGGCGGCTTCGTAAGCGGCGTGCAGCTCCTCGCGCTGGCCGAAGCCGCCGGCCGGGTTGTCGACGGCGCCGAAGCGCCACGACTTGATGCACATCCAGCCCAGGTCTTCCAGCGGATCGCCGGTGTGCGCGATCTCCCAGTCGAGGATCGCGGTCACGCCGCTCTCGTCGGCAAGGAAGTTGCCGGTGCGGAAGTCGCCGTGCACGAAGCACGGCGTCACCGCGGTGGTGGGCAGGCGGCGCTCGAGCCAGGTCAGCGCCAGTTCGAACACCGGGTGCGGCTCGCCGATCGTATCGAGCACGCGGCGCTGCTGTGCGATCGCCTCCACAGGCGTCATCGGCCGCAGCCTCGGCAACTCGCCGAGCGGTACCGCATGCAGGCGGGCGAGGATGCCGCCGAGTTGCGCCGTGATCTTGCCGCGCGCCGCGGCATAGCGCGGCTCGCGCAGCAGCTCGCGCGCGATGGCGGTGCCCGGCACATGCCGCATGACGAAACCGTCGCCCAGCCCGTCGCTGCTCTGCAGCCGGAACAAAGGTGCCGGCACGGGCACGCCATGCCGTTGGGCGACACGCAGCAGGTCGAACTCGACGCCGCGGTCGAGCGCGAGCGATGTTTCGCCGGCGGGAATTTCGGCCGGTGCCGTGCGCGGCGGATCGCGGCGCAGCACCAGTGCCTGTCGCCCGCTGCCATCAGGCCCGTCGCTCACCACGTCGAAGCCCCAGGTCTGGCGCGATGCACCGCCGGAGTGGCGGAACAGCCCGTCGATGCGCACCGGTTTATCAAAATGGCGGGTGCAGACATCGGCCAGCTGACGCGCGAGGTCGACTGCCACGCTGTCCTTGCTCTCGGGCGGACCATCCATCGGGTCGTTTTCCTCCGTATCGTTTCATATGAACGATCATTCACGCCATTCCAGCACGCGAGCCGCCGCCGTCCAAGTCCGATTGCCGTCGGTTGCGACCAACCGTGCCCTCGCTGTGCGGACCCGCGCAGCGTCATCGCAGCCGGTAGCGATCCCGGGGGCATCGTGATATGGGACGCCTCCTTTGCGAGGGGAAAAGAGTGGCCGATAGCGGACTCTGCCGCCTGACCGCCGTCGAGACGGTGGACCTGCTGAAACGAAAAGAAGTCTCGCCGCTGGAGCTGATCGACGCCGCCGAGGCGCGCACCGCCGCCGTCGACGGCGCCGTCAACGCCATGGTGACCCGCACCTTCGATCGGGCCCGGCAAAGGGCACGGTCGCTGGCGCTGCCCGACCCCGAAACGCCGGGCTGGCTGGGCGGCCTGCCGTTTGCGGTCAAGGACCTCAACGACGTCGAGGGCGTGCGCACCACCTTCGGCTCGCCGATCTACAAGGACAACATCTCCCAGCGCAGCTGCCTGTTCGTCCAGCACATGGAGGCGATGGGCGGCCTGGTGATCGGCAAGAGCAACACGCCCGAGTTCGGCGCCGGCGCGCAGACCTTCAACGAAGTGTTCGGCATCACCCGCAACCCGTGGGATACGCGCATGACCTGCGCCGGCTCGTCGGGTGGCGCCGCGGTGGCGCTGGCCACCGGCCAGGCCTGGTTGGCGACAGGATCGGATCTCGGCGGCTCGTTGCGCACGCCGGCCAGCTTCTGCGGCGTCGTCGGCTTCCGCCCGAGCCCGGGCCGCGTGCCTTATGGGCCCTCGGTGCTGCCGCTCAACACGTTTCCGGTCAACGGTCCCATGGGCCGCTGCGTCGCCGACGTGGCGCTGATGCTCGACGCATCCGCCCGCCATCATCCGCTCGACCCGATCTCCTATGACGCGCCGGCCGTCTCCTACGCGCAGGCGGTGGCCAACCCGGTGAAACCCGCGACAGTGGCGTGGGCCGGTGGCTTCAATGGCAGCTGTCCGCTCGATCCGGAAATCGAGGCGATCTGTCGGCGCGCGACGTTGCGGTTCACCGAGATCGGCGCCGTGGTCGAGGACACGGCACCTGATGTGAGCGGTGCACGCGACGCCTTTCAGGTGTTTCGCGGCCACTTCATGGCGGCGTCCCATGGCGCGCTGTTGCAGTCCAAGCGCGATCTGTTGAAGCCCGAAGTCATCTGGAACATCGAATACGGCCTGTCGCTGTCGAGTGAGGATTTGCGCCGCGCCTCGCTGCTGCAGGGCCAGCTCTATGCCCGCTTCGCCACGTTCATGCGCGGGTTCGACATCCTGGCCGTGCCGACCGCGCCGGTGCCGCCGTTCCCGGTCGAGCAGCGCTATGTCGAGGCGATCAACGGCCACAAGATGGCGAGCTATATCGACTGGGTGCTGATCACGTCGATCATCACCATGACCGGTCTGCCGTCGGTATCGGTGCCGGCCGGTTTCACCCGGAGCGGCCTGCCGGCTGGCCTGCAGCTGGTCGGCCGGCCGCGCGGCGAAGCGGCCTTGCTGGCGGCAGCCAGGCTGTTCGAGGACATGACCGGCTTGCACAAGCAATTGCCTATCGATCCGGTCGTGCGGCATTGAGCGGAGGGAAAATCAGAATGAGCTTCAGCGAGATGCACGGCCACTACCTCGAGGATCTCGAGGTCGGCATGTCGGCCGTGTTCGGCAAGACCGTGAGCGAGGCCGACATCGTGGCCTTCGCCGGCGTGTCGGGCGACACCAATCCGATCCATCTGCATGACGGCTTCGCCAAGACGACACGCTTTGGCGAGCGGATCGCGCATGGCATGCTGGGTGGCAGCTTCATCTCGACGGTGATCGGCACCAAGCTGCCGGGACCCGGCTCGCTCTACGTCTCGCAGAGCCTGAACTTCCGCGCGCCGGTCAAGATCGGCGATACGGTGACGGCACGTGTCGAGATCCTCGAGATCGATGCCACGCGCCGCCGCGTGCGGCTGAAGACGCAATGCCACTGCGGCGATACGATCGTCATCGACGGCGAGGCCGTGGTGATGGCGCCCCGCCGCCCGGTGGCGGCGTGAGCTGCAACTGATCCGATGCGTTGGATAGGCTGGTCTGATGGCTAGTGTGCCGATCTTCGACGACTGGCGGGCCGTGCCCGAGGCATGGCGGGGCGGCGTCGTGCCGCTGGGCAATTTCGATGGCGTGCACCGCGGCCACCAGGTGCTGCTGGCCAAGGCGGCCGAGTTTGCCCGCGCCGACAAGCGGCCCGTCACCGCACTGACGTTCGAGCCGCATCCGCGCGCCTTCTTCGTGCCCAACACCGGGCCGTTCCGCCTTACGCTGTTGCCGGCCAAGGCGCGCCTGCTGGCCGAGCATGGCGTGGGCGCCGTTCTGGCCCAGCGCTTCGACACCGCCTTCGCGGCGTTGTCCGCCGAAGCCTTCGTGCGCGACGTGCTGGTCGGCGGCCTGGGCGCGCGTCATGTCGTCTGCGGTTACGACTTCACGTTCGGCGCCCGCCGCGGCGGCAATGCCGAGCGGTTGCGTGAGTTCGGCGCCGCGCTGGGCTTCGGTGTCGAAGTGCTCGATCCGGTGATGCGCGAGGGCGAGATCTATTCGTCGACCGGCATTCGCGAAGCGCTGCGGCTGGGCATGGTCGAGGAGGCCGCCGACCTGTTGGGCCGCCCGTGGGAGATCGAAGGCGTGGTCGAGCAGGGTGACCGGCGCGGCCGCACCATCGGCTTCCCCACGGCCAACGTCGCGTTGGGCGATCATCTGCGGCCGCGCTTCGGCGTCTATGCCGTGCGCGCCGGCATCGAGGACCAGGGCCGCCTGGTGTGGCGCGACGCGGTGGCCAATCTCGGCCGCCGCCCCACGGTCGGCAAGCTGGTCGAAAACTTCGAAGTCCATCTGCTGGACTTCGACGGCGATCTCTACGGCCGCACCCTGCGGGCCCAGTTCGTCGATTTCATCCGGCCCGAGATGAAGTTCGCCGGGCTGGATGCGCTCAAGGCCCAGATCGCCGCTGACGCGGCCGCCGCGCGCAGGATCCTGGCCGGTACGACGGACTGAATGTCGGATCGTCATCCGGTACCGGGCCGCGCATGGATCTTGCGCTGACATCGTTGCCGCAGGTCGCGGCATTGATTGCCGCCGCCGGTGTGCTCGTCGCCACCGGCGCCGGCTTTTTCGGTGCGCGCGTCAGGGTGTTCGATCTGGCGGCTCATTTCAGACCGCATCTGGCGGTTGCCGCGGTGCTGATCGCGATCGTGACAGTGCTGCTGTTCGATGCACTCGTGGGCATCGGGCTGGCGGCGGTGCTTGCCGGCGTAGCGATGGTCAATATCGCTGCAATCCTCGCGGAGCGTCCGTATCGCGCCGATGCCGTGGACGGACGCGCGACGACGCTCACGGTCGGCGTGTTGAACGTGAACTTCCGCAACCGCAACCACGCGCCCGTCGAGCACTGGATTCGCCAGGCGCGGCCCGATGTGCTGGTGATCGTCGAGGCGTCGCCGCCATGGCTGGACGTCATCGAACGGTTGGCCGATCTGTACCCCCATCGCGCGCTGCGCCACACGGCGTTTGTCACCGTGATCGCGCGGCGGCCTTGGGCGTCCTTCGACGTCATGCCCGGGCCACGCACGCGGCAGGCCATCCTGGTGGCGGGATTTGATGTCGACGGCACGACCCTGACCGTGATCGGCGCGCATCCCTCATCGCCGACGCGGCCGCACCGCATGCGGGCGCGCGACGCCGAACTCGAGGCCATCGGGCGGCTGGCCGCCGCCGCGCCAGGGCCGGTGATCGCCATGGGCGACTTCAACGCCGCGCCGTGGAGCGCGCCGATGCGGCGCCTGGTGCGGACCTCGCCGCTGCGCTATCCCGACCTGGTGGTGACGACATGGCCGGCCTTCCTGCCGCGCTGGCTCGGCATCAAGATCGACCACATCATGCTCGCCAACGGCTGCACGGTGGTCGACTACACGGTCGGCCCGAGTGTCGGCTCCGATCACCGTCCCGTCGTGGCGGCGATCCATGTCGAACCGTCGGCCGGCGCGTAGAAGGGCCCGCCGCGAACGAAATATCGCGCCATCGGCACGGGGATGGCAGGCGGCCTGCACACCGGCTGCACATCGCCGCGCTATTGCCATACGCGATATGCGACTGCTCCTGGCACTGAAGGCGACACTGCGCATGATGCTGGTGGTTGCCGTTGTTGGTATCGCGGCGGCTACGGTCGCGGCATTCTTCGGCGAGTCGAGCGCATGGCTCGACTATGCCGCGCATTTCCGCCCGCATCTGGGGGCGGCTGCCGTACTCGGCGTGCCGGTCGTGCTGGTACTGGTTGCCGGCTGGCGCCGCGCGGTGCTGGTCGCGCTGCTGGCTGCGGTCGCGATCGGCAACATCGATGCGATGCTGGGCGAAACCCGGTATCGTGCCGCGGTCGCCGAGGAATACGTTCCCGTGCCGCTGAAGATCGCCGCGGTGAATGTGTACTTCTTCAATCGCGAGCATCATCGCGTCGAGCAGTGGCTGCGCCAGGAGCAGCCCGACGTCGTCGTCCTCACCGAGATCGACCGGACATGGGCCGCTACGTTCGACCGGCTGGCCGATCTCTACCCGCACCAGGCCACCCGCCGCACCGCGTTCGTCACCATGCTCGCGCGCCGGCCGTGGACGTCCTTCGCCGTCGCTGCCGGACCACGGCCCGGACAGGGCATCCTGGTGGCGCGCTTTGATGTCGCGGGGCAGCCGTTCACGGTGATCGGCGCGCACCCCGCATCGCCGATCCATCCGCTCTATGTCGACAGCCGCAATGCCGAGCTCGACATCATCGCGCGGTTGGCCGCCAGCGCGCCCGGTCCGGTGGTGGCGATGGGCGACTTCAACGCCACGCCGTGGAGTGCACCCATGCGGCGCCTGGTGCGCTCATCGCCGCTGCGCTACGCCGATCTCGCCGCGACAACGTGGCCGACCTTCCTGCCGCACTGGCTCGGCATCAAGATCGACCACATCATGCTGGGCAAAGGCTGCGGCGTTGCCGGCTACGATGTCGGCCCCGACATCGGCTCCGACCACCGCCCCGTGGTCGCTACCATCCGTTGCGCGGCGCCGCCGGATGTCCCAGTGCGGGCCGGATGACAGGCGCGCCGCCACCGCAACGCACCTCGCCTTGACCCCCGGCGGCCCGGTTCGTATCTTGCGCCAATGTTGTTGCGGCGCGTCATAAGCTTGCAGCCCGCCCGTGACGGGCGAATTAGCCGCCCGGCCTGCTGATCGCAGCCGGGTAACCTCCTGATTCGTCTCATCTTTCCGACGCCGCCCTGGCGCATTGCGCCGGCCCCCAACGACGAGTTCTCGCCGTGACCGCCGACTACCGATCGACCGTTTTCCTCCCCGCCACCGACTTTCCCATGCGTGGCGGCCTGCCCAAGAAGGAGCCCGAGCTGCTGGCCTTCTGGGAGCGCCTCGGCCTGTTCGAGCGCCTGCGCGCCGAGTCCAAGGGCCGCGAGAAGTTCATCCTTCACGACGGGCCGCCCTATGCCAACGGCAACATTCACATCGGCACGGCGCTGAACAAGATCCTCAAGGACGTCGTCACCCGCAGCCAGCAGATGCTGGGCAAGGA
>Ga0187894_10003635_pt1 | contig 17077 bp, 14 predicted proteins | sample GBC1701081metaG_FD_136650 | JGI IMG/M metagenome (GOLD analysis project Ga0187894, IMG submission 136650) | White microbial mat communities from a lava cave in the Kipuka Kanohina Cave System on the Island of Hawaii, USA - GBC170108-1 metaG ...
CGGCGCTCGGGCGGCTGCGGTGCTTCCTCCGGCGCAGGCGGCGGTTGCTCCGGTTCCTGTGTCGGAACGTCCGGCGGCTCGCCGCTCGGCGGCGGCCGCGGCACGTTGGGCGACGGTGGCTCGTAGGGATTGGGCAGCGCGCATCCTGCCAGGGCGACGCCGGCGAGCGCGATCAGCGCCGCGGCGCGCAGAGAGGCGCGCAGAGATCGGAGGTTGCGCAAGCGCGCGTCGTGGAATTTTCGCATCGGGTCTCGAGGCTCCTGCTCGTTCGCCGCGACCCGAGCTGCAGGTCGCCATCAGTCCGTCAGCTCTCGCCACCACTCACGTGCTTTCTCAGTGAGATCCCGCAGCGGATTCTCCGCGCATCCCGCGCGCACGGGAAGGTCCGTGTCGTGCGGTACGGCGACCAGGACCAGATCCGTACCGCCACAGTCGGCGCGCGCCGCAAGTCCGGTCTGAAACTCGATCGTTGCATCGTCCAGCGCCTCCGGCGTCGGCTCTTCCCAACCGCGCGTGCCGAGCCGGTGCATGAGCTGCGCCCACACCGCCAGCGCCCCGGCGGAACCGGTAAGCCCGGTGGGCCGGTTGTCGTCGAAACCGACCCAGACCACCGCCAGGTGCGTGCCGGAAAACCCCGCGAACCAGCTGTCGCGAAAATCCGAGGACGTCCCCGTCTTGCCCGCGACCGGTATTCCCGGCCCCAGCACCGCCCGGGCCGCGCGCCCTGTGCCATGTTCGACGGCCTGTACGAGCATGCGGTTCAGCTGGTGAATGGTGGCTGAATCGGCGACCGGCTCCACTTCGAGCGCGAAAGCCTTCAGCGGTTTGCCCTCCCCGTCCAGCACCGCGCGCACGGCGCGCAGCGGCGTGCGAAAGCCACCGTTTGCGAAACTGTTGTAGAGCTGAGCGACTTCGAGTGGCGAAAGCTCGTACGAGCCGAGCAGCAGCGATGGATTGCGCGCCGGCTCGGGCATGCCGAGCTGCTCGAAGGTCTCGATGACGCGCGGCAGGCCGATCTCCATGCCGAGGTTCACGCTCGCCGCGTTGAGCGACTCGCTCAGCGCACGCACCAGCGGCACCGGCCCCGCGTAGGTCTTGCTGAAGTTCTCCGGCCGCCAGATCTTGCGATTGGGCAGGCGGACCTCGACCGGCTCGTCCATCACCAGGCTCGCCGCGGTGTACTTGCCGGTCTCGAGCGCCGCGAGATAGACCACGGGCTTCACCAGCGAGCCGATCGGCCGATCGCCGTCGAGCGCGCGGTTGAAGCCGCTGTAGCCGCCACGCTTGCCGCCGATAATGGCGAGCACGTCGCCGCTCTGCGGCTCGGTCACCACCACCGCGCCCTCGATGTCCATCATGTTCTTGCGCTTGCCCAGCCGCTCGAGCTCGCGCGTGAGCGCGGTCTGCGCCTCGGCCTGCACGCGCGGATCGAAGGTCGTATAGATCGAGAGGCCCGCCTCCGTGAGGTCTTCCTCGCGATAGTCGCGGCGCAGCGTGCGCCGCACGAAGTCGAGGTACGCCGGGTAGTAGCCGGTCTCGCGCTCGATCGCGAGGTGCACCGCTTGCAGGCGCGCGCGCGCCGCCTGCGCTTCGGGCACGACTTCGAAGCGCGCCAGCAGGTCGAGCACGAGGTTGCGACGCGCGAGCGCGCGGTCCGGGTGCACGCGCGGGTCGTAGTACGACGGTCCGCGTACCAGCGCGACCAGCAGCGCCGTTTCCGCGAGATCGAGCTCTTCGAGCGGTTTGCCGAAATAGAAGCGGCTGGCGAGGCCGAAGCCGTGGATCGCGCGCTGGCCGTCCTGGCCGAGGTAGATCTCGTTCACGTACGCGTTGAGCAGGTCGTCCTTCTCGAAGCGCGCCTCGAGGACCATCGCCATGATCGCTTCCTTGAGCTTGCGACCGTAGGTCTGGCGATCGTCGAGGAAGTAGCTTTTCACGAGCTGCTGCGTGAGCGTGCTGCCGCCCTGCTCGATACCGCCGGCGCGCAGGTTGGCCCAGGCCGCGCGCATGATCGCCTCGGGATCGACGCCGGCATGTCGGTAAAATTTTCGATCTTCGAGCACGATCAGCGCGTCGGTGAGGAGCTTGGGCACCCGCGCCGGCGGCACGACGATGCGATCCTCGCCGTGAATCGGAAAGATGCTGCCGATCAGCAACGGTTCGAGACGGAACAACGGGACGTCGCTGCCGCGCGCGCCCTTGAGCGCCGTCACACCCTCGCCACCGGTCGTGATTGCGATGAGCTGCGCCTCGCGCGTTTCGTCGCTGAACTGCACCTTGCGTGCGGCCAGTTCGAAACGCCCACCGCGGCGACGATACGTGCCGGGACGCGTGACATCGTCGACGCGCGAGTAGTGCAGCCGCTCGAGCTCCGCCTGCAAGGCGTCGGGGGTGAGCGACATGCCGACATAAAGCTCCAGCGGCTGCGCAAACACCTTCGCGGGCAGCGTCCAGCGCCGACCTTCGAACTGCGGCGTGACGATGCTATCGAGATAGACGACGTAGATCGCTGTGGCGACGAGCAGCACGGCGATGCCGGCAATGGCGATCTTCAACCAGCGCCGCGTGCGGCGCGTGAGGGCCCTCATCGGATCGCGTCTGTCCTCGTGTCGGGGTACGTTTTCGGGCGGAGTGCCTTCGGGCGGAACGTCTTCGAACGGATGGCGCGGCATGCCGGCATCATCCGCAGATCGCGCACCGGCCGCGGGTGTCACACTGTAGGCGACACCCAACACCCCGGGCGATGCGCAGCAAATGCCGTGAATTCAAGCGCATCGCGCACTCGCAAGCGTTTGTGGCGTTGCCACGCGACGACACTCCGACGGCTCCCGCAGCGCGCGCGAAGCGCGATCCGACCTGCGCTTGCCAGTGTAACCGACTGAATAGTCTCACGCCCAACCTCGCTGGCACGACAGCTGCACTCTCCCTCGCACGCCGTTCGCGCGGCTGCAGCGCGGCGGAAGCTGAAGAAAGCTGAAGTAATTTCAAACTCTCAATCGAGAATGGAGCACTGGAAATGAACGCACTCAAGATCACGGCACTCGCCGCTCTGCTGTCCTCCGCTGCCGCGTTTGCACAGGACCCGCAGCCGACGCAGCCCGAGTCGACCCCCCCGGCCGACCAGACGCAGCCTGCCGACTCGACCATGGCGACCGAAGGCGCGCTGCCTGAGTTCACCACGCTCGACGCGAACGGCGACGGCTACGTGAGCAAGGACGAAGCCAAGGCCAATGCCACGCTCGCCGCGAGGTGGGACGAGCTGGACGCGGACAAGAACGGCGCGCTCTCGAGCGCCGAGTACCAGAAGGCGAAGGACTCCGCGAAGAAGTAATTCGCCAGTGCTCCCGACGCCCGGGGAATCGCGGCAGCACTAAGTGCGCGCGATCTCCCCTGGCATCGTGAGCCGACGCGAGCGACAGGGAGCGCGGTCCCATGAGTCTGGTGTCACAGGACTCGTCGGGGCCGCGCTGCCTCTTTGCCGCGTCCGCGACGGATGCGCTATCTCGCACTTGCCACTGACTACGACGGAACGCTAGCCCATCGCGGCCGCGTGGACGCGGCCACCCTCGAAGCCCTGCAGCGTCTCGCCGCGAGCGGGCGCAAGCTGATCCTGGTCACCGGGCGCGAGCTGAACGAGCTCATCGCCATATTTCCCGGGATCGACCGCTTCGATCTCGTGGTCGCCGAGAACGGCGCCCTCCTCTACACACCCGCAACGCGTGCCACGCAGCTGCTCGCCGCCGAACCGCCGTCCGCCTTCGTCGCCGCGCTGCAGAAGCGTGGCGTCGCACCGCTGTCCGTCGGCTCGTGCATCGTCGCGACCTGGCATCCTCAGGAGACCGAGGTGCTGGACGTGATCCGCGAACTGGGCCTCGAGCTGCAGGTGATCTTCAACAAGGGCGCGGTCATGGTGCTGCCCGCCGGCGTGAACAAGGCCAGCGGTCTGCTCGCCGGCCTGAACCTGCTCGGCCTCTCGCCGCACAACGTCGTCGCGATCGGCGATGCGCAGAACGATCACGCGCTGCTGCAGGCCGCGGAATTTTCCGTCGCAGTAGCGAACGCGGTACCGATGCTCAAGGCGGGCGCGGACTGCGTCACGAACGCCGGCCATGGCTCCGGCGTCGCCGAGCTCGTCGACGAACTGATCGACAACGATCTCGCCAACCGGCCGACGCGCGGCAGCAGGCGCACGCTGCTCCTCGGCACGCGCGCCGAGGGCACGAGCGGCGCGGAAGTACGCATACCCGCCGCCGACCGCTCGATCCTCGTGGCCGGCACGTCCGGCAGCGGCAAGTCGACGCTGACCGCGAGCCTGCTGGAGCAACTGATGGCGCAACACTACCAGTGCTGCGTCATCGACCCCGAGGGCGACTACGACGAGCTGCCCGACATGATCGTGTTCGGCAGCTCCGAGCATCCGCCCGGCGTCACGGAAGTCATGACGGCGCTCGAGCGCCCGGACGCGAGCGTCGTGGTGAATCTCCTCGGCGTGAAGGTGCACGATCGTCCGGCGTACTTCGCGCGACTGCTGCTGCGCATCCAGGAAGAGCGCACGCGCACCGGGCGGCCGCACTGGCTGCTGGTCGACGAAGCACATCACCTGCTGCCCGCCGACTGGCAGCAGGCTCCGGTCGCGCTGAAGCAGAAACTCGGGTCGGTCATCTACGTGACGGTCCATCCGGACGCGCTGGCGCCGGCAGTCCTCGAGGGGATCGACGTCGTTGCGGCTCTGGGCGAAACGCCGCAACAGGTCGTTACGGTTGCTGCGGGCGCGAACGGGAATGGCGGCGACGTGCACGTCCCCTCCGGGAGTGCGCCGCCACTCGCGGCGGGGCACGCGCTGATCTGGATCCCGGGGGCGATCGACCAACCCGTGACGATCGCGGTCGCGCGCAGTCATCGCGAGCGCCGCCGCCACCTGCGCAAGTACGCGAAGGGCGAGCTCGGACCGGACCGGAGCTTTTTCTTCAGAGGGCCCGGCGATCGCCTCAACCTGCGCGCTCAGAACCTGGTCACCTTCCTGCAGCTCGCGGAAGGCGTCGACGAAGAGACCTGGTTGCACCACCTGCGTAACGGCGACTATTCTCAGTGGCTCGCGACTTGCATCAAGGACGAAGCACTCGCGGAGGAAGTGCGACTGGTGGAGCGCACGGCGTCGGACGTCGGCGCTACGCAAAGTCTTGCCCGGATCCGGGCCGCGATCGAAGAACGCTACACGCTGCCAGAAAAGGCCGGCGTGCTGTAACGCTTACAAGGACGTGACGTGCGCATAGCCCAGGTTGCCCCTCTCTACGAACGCGTTCCTCCCGCACTCTACGGCGGCACGGAACGGGTGGTCTCCTACCTCACCGAAGAACTGGTGCGCCAGGGTCACGACGTCACGCTGTTCGCCAGCGGCGACTCGATCACGCGCGCGCGGCTGATTCCGGTGTGGGATCGCGCGTTGCGCCTCGACGAGCGGCACCCCGAGGCGAGCTCCCTGCACGTGCTCATGGTCGAGGAAGTCTTCAAGCGCGCAGCGACGTTCGACGTCGTGCACTTCCACATCGACGCCATGCAACTGCCGCTGGCGCGCCGTCACACCACGCCCTGCGTGATGACCATGCACGGACGCCTCGACCTTCCAGGATTGGCGGAGCTGTACGACGAGTTTCGCGACCTGCCGCTGATCTCCATCTCCGATGCGCAGCGAAGCCCGCTGCCGCGCGCCAACTGGCACACGACGGTGTACCACGGGCTGCCTGCCGGCATGTTCCAGCCGAGCTACGAGCCCGGCCGGTACCTGGCGTTCGTCGGGCGCATTTCGCCTGAGAAGCGCGTCGATCGCGCCATCGAGATCGCGCGCCGCAGCGGCGTGCCGCTGCGCATCGCCGCGAAGGTCGATCCCGTCGATCGTGAGTACTACGAGGAAACGATCGCCCCGCTGATCGACGGCGAGTTCGTCGAGTACATCGGCGAGGTCGGCGACCGCGACAAGGCGCAGTTCCTGGCCGGCGCGCTGGCGCTGCTTTTCCCGATCGACTGGCCGGAGCCCTTCGGCCTGGCAATGATCGAGGCGTTCGCGAGCGGCACTCCCGTGATCGCATTCCGGCGCGGCTCGGTCCCGGAAGTGATCGACGAAGGGGTGAGCGGCTGCATCGTCGATGACGTCGACGGCGCAGTGGCGGCCGTCGCACGCATGCCGGCGTGGGAAAGGCGCCGCTGCCGCGAAGTATTCGAGAAGCGCTTTACCGCTCAGCGCATGGCTCATGACTATTGCGAAGCGTACGAAGGATTGCGGAGACGGGCATGGCGGCTGAGCAGCTGATCGACGCGGGACAGCAGTACTACATCCTCGCGACCGAGGTGCCGGTGGCCGAGCGCACGCTCGTGCTCAAGCAGGACGAGACCTTCGGCGTGTTCAACGACTTCGGCGACATCGACGCCGAAGCGCGCTACGAGGAAGGGCTCTACCACGACGGCACGCGCTTCCTGTCGCGCCTCACGCTCACCCTCGCCTCGCACCGCCTGCTGCTCCTCAGCTCCACCGTACGCCGCGACAACGTGCTGATCGCGGTCGATCTCACCAATCCGGACCTGTACATCGCAGGCCAGCTGGTCCTGCCGCGCGGCACGCTGCACATCAACCGCTCGAAGTTCATCTGGCAAAACGTCTGCTACGAGCTGATCCGCGTGCGTAACTTCGCGCTCGGCCCCGTGGCCATCGACCTCGCGGTGCGCTTCGCCGCGGACTACGTCGACATCTTCGAGGTGCGCGGCGTGAAGCGGCTGGGCCGCGGGCATCCGCGCGAGGCGCGCATCGAGTCGCGGCGCGTGACGCTCGCCTACGAGGGGCTCGACCGCATCGAACGCAAGACCACGCTCGAGTGTCACCCGGCGCCGGACTACCTCGGCTCCGACGAAATGCACTTCCGGCTGCAGCTCGGCAGCCGCGGCGAGAAGACCATCCTGCTCACGATCGCGTGCTGCACGGCGGACGAGCCCGTCGAGGTGCTGCAACACGACACCGCGCTGATCGCGGCCGAGAAACGGGCGCCGCAGCCGGAGCGGCTGCTCACCCGCATCGCGACGTCGAACGAACAGTTCGACCCGTGGCTGCGCTCGTCGGCCGCCGACCTCGGGATGATGATCACCAGGACGCCGCACGGCCTGTATCCGTACGCCGGCGTTCCCTGGTTCGATGCCACGTTCGGACGCGACGGAATTGTCACTGCGCTGCAGACGCTGTGGCTGTGGCCCGACATCGCACGCGGCGTCCTCTCGTTCCTCGCCGCCACGCAGGCGAAGGATTCCTCGTCCGAACGCGACGCCGAGCCGGGCAAGATCCTGCACGAGGCTCGCCGCGGCGAAATGGCGGCGCTCAATGAAATACCGTTCGCACGCTACTACGGCAGCGTCGATGCGACGCCCCTGTTCGTGATGCTGGCGGCCGCGTACTTCCGGCGCACCGGCGACATCCAGCTCATGGGCACGCTGTGGCCCTCGATCCTGGCGGCGCTCGACTGGATCGACCGCCACGGCGACGTCGACCACGACGGCTTCGTCGAGTATCACCGGCGCAGTCCGAGCGGTCTCGTGCAGCAGGGCTGGAAGGATTCGCACGATTCGGTCTTCCACTCGGACGGCAGGCTGGCCGAGGGGCCGATCGCGCTCTGCGAGGTGCAGGGTTACGTTTATGCCGCGAAACTTGGCGCGGCCGAGATCGCCGTGGCCGTGGGCGAGAACGCGCTCGCCTCGCGCCTGCGCGCCGACGCCGCCGACCTGAAGAAGAAGTTCGACGCGCAGTTCTGGTGCGCGGACATCGACACCTACGCGCTCGCGCTCGACGGCGCCAAGGAGCCGTGTCGCGTGCGCACGTCGAACCCCGGGCACTGCCTCTACACCGGTATCGCATCCCCCGAGCACGCGCGGCGCATCCTCGCCGGGTTCGACGAGGAAATGTTCTTCTCGGGCTGGGGCGTGCGCACCGTCGCCGAGAGCGAGCTGCGCTACAACCCCATGTCGTATCACAACGGCTCGGTCTGGCCGCACGACAATTCGCTGATCGCCGCCGGCGCAGCGCGCTACCAGGCCAAGGCGACGGCCGCCCGCATTCTCAGCGGCCACTTCGAGGCCGCGCTGTTCTTCGACCTGCAACGCCTGCCGGAGCTGTTCTGCGGCTTCCGCCAGCGCGCGGGCGAAGGCCCCACGCGCTATCCGGTGGCCTGCTCGCCGCAAGCCTGGGCCGCGGGCGCGGTGTTCCAGATGCTGGAGGCCGTGCTCGGCCTGGAGATCGACGCGACACGCCGCCAGGTGACCCTCGATCACCCGACGCTGCCGCCCTCGCTCGACGAGGTGCGCATCCGCAACCTCACCGTCGCGGACGCCTCGGTCGACCTGACGGTGCACCGCTACGGGGGTTCCGTCGGCGTCAACGTCGAACGGCGCGACGGGAAGCTGGACGTCATCGTCCACACCTGACGAAAAACGCTACCGGGCTCCTGCTATTCACATTTGCCCGCTGTCCTGCGGCCGGCCGACAATGCCGGCCGGGAACAGTGCCATGCCGATCCAGCTCGAACTGAACAAGGGGCGCGTACCCGTCAAGGTGTTCACGCGCGACATCGACCCCGGGGCGATCCAGCAGCTCGTCAACGTCGCCTCGCTCCCGATAGTCCACCCGCACGTGGCCGTCATGCCGGACGTTCACGCCGGCATCGGCGCGACCGTGGGCAGCGTCATCGCCACGCGCGGCGCCATCATTCCCGCCGCGGTCGGCGTCGACATCGGCTGCGGCATGAATGCCGTGCGGCTCAGCATCGGCGCGACGGACCTTCCCGACAATCTCGCACAGGTGCGCGGTGCCATCGAAGATGCGGTGCCGGTCGGATTCAGCCAGCACGAATCGAGCCCGGTGCCCGCAGGCCCCGAGCGCAACGTCGTGCGCTCGCTCGACGCGCGCCTGGACCGCATCGTCGGCAAGCATTCCGCGGTGATGAAGATGCACAAGCGCTTCGCGCAGACCTGGGTGTGCCAGATCGGCTCGCTCGGCGGCGGCAATCACTTCATCGAGCTGTGCCTCGACGAATCACAGCGCCTGTGGGTGATGCTGCACTCCGGCTCGCGCGGCGTCGGCAACGTGCTGGGCCGATATTTCATCGACGCTGCCCGCCGCGACCTGCAGCGCCACCAGCAGCATCTGCCCGACAAGAATCTCGCCTATTTCAGCGAGGGCTCGGAGCTGTTCGACGACTACGTCGAAGCCGTGCACTGGGCGCAGGACTACGCCCTCTTCAACCGGCGGCAGCTCATGCGCCTGGTGCTCGAGGCGATCGCTCCTCTCCTGCCGCCATTCGACATCGAGGGCGAGGCGATCAACTGCCATCACAATTACGTCGCGATCGAGGAACACTTCGGCGAACGCCTGTTCGTGACGCGCAAAGGTGCGATCAGCGCACGCGCCGGCCAGCTCGGCATCATCCCGGGCAGCATGGGCGCGCGCTCGTACATCGTGCGCGGCCTCGGCAACGCGCAGTCGTTTCAGTCGTGCTCGCACGGGGCGGGCCGGCGCATGAGCCGCACGGAGGCCAAGCGCCGGTTCAAGCGCGCCGACGTGGAAGCACAGACGGCGGGCGTCGAGTGCCGCAAGGACGGCGGCGTGATCGACGAGATCCCGGCGGCCTACAAGGACATCGACGAGGTCATGGCCAACCAGAACGACCTCGCCGAGCCCGTGCACGTGCTCAAGCAGATCGTCTGCGTCAAGGGCTGAGGGGCTGGCTCGTTCTATTGCTTCGACTTGTCGTGCGCCTCGACACTGATGACCAGGCGCACCTCGTCCCCGATGTTCGGCAGGTAGCCGGATACGCCGAACTCGGACCGTTTGATCTTCGTCTCAGCGTCCGCGCCGCACGCGGGGAACTTGTAGATCGGGTGCGGGCCGCAGTTGACGGCGGTCACGGTGAGCCGTACCGGCCGCGTCTTGCCGCGAATGCTCAGCTCGCCGTCGATGCTCTTCAGCTTGTCGCCTTCGAAGTTCATCGCCTTCGACCTGAAGGTGACGTTCGGATGGCTGGCGGCATCGAAGAAATCAGCGGTCTGCAGGTGCCGGTCGAGCTCAGCATCCTGCGTGCGGGCCGACGCCACCGGGAACGAGACCTCCACGCTCCCCGACTTTGCCCCCGGGTCGTAGGCGACCCGGCCGGTGGCCTGGCTGAACTGGCCGCGGAAGGTCGAGAAACCGAAGTGGTTGATCTCGAAAGTGACCCGCGTGTGCTTCGGATCGATGGTGTAGTCGGCTGCCTGCCCGCTGATGGCGAGCAGCGCCAGAACCGGGGCGAACATCCAGGTCCTCATGAGGAGCCTCCTGACGGCGAACAAGTGACATAAGCCGGAGAAAGTGTCCGGGGGCGGCTGGGATTGCAACGGTCCGGCCGGACCGGACGATTGTCGCCAAAAACTAACGGCCGGGCGCCTTGAGCAGACCGCGATCCTCGCGCATAGTTCTTGCAAAGCGCACATGCTCGCGGGGAAGCCACATGCGCGATTCGGAGCTCCCGCCGCCGCCCGCCGGTGGCGAGGGCCAAAAGATCTTCTACGTCGTCAACCTCTGCGCCGCGCCGGTGCCGCTGCCGCTCGAGATTCCGGGCGCGTCCGGCCTCGACGGGCTGGTGGTGTTTCGCTCGCACCAGGTGCAGGACGGGCGCCATCGCTATCGCCTGCACCTCGGCTATTTCGACACGCGCGAGGCTGCCGAGCGCATCCTGCCGCGCGTTCTGCCGCGCTTCCCCACCGCCTGGATCGCCACTGCACCGCGCGCGAAGCTCGGCTCCCTGGATGACACGGGCGCGACTGACTTCAAGCTGATCCAGGCGCCTTCGGTTGTACGACCGCGCTTTTCGACGAGCCAGCCTTCGGCGGCCGGGACGGCCAGCAGCTCGCCAGGCTCGGGGACATCATCGCCCGCGCCGACCGCTGCCCAGATCGCCGATGCGCCCTGGGGCTCGGCGGCGGACGAAGAAACGGCACAGCGCTATGCCGTGCAACTCGTCTGGACCTCGGACCGCATCGATCCGTCCGACCTGCCGCCGATCGCGATCTTCGAGGCGTACACGCTCTACACCGTGACCTGCCAGCGTGGCGGCGTGCGACTCTACGGCGTGCGGCTCGGCTTCTTCCGCAGCGCCATTTCCGCGAGCCAGGTCGCCGTCTACGTGCGTCCTGATTTCCCGTCGGTGGCCGTCGTGCCGGTGAGCGATCGCGAGTTCGCTTATGCGAGCTGGCTGGTGCGCCATCGAAGCCCCACATCGGCGTCGCCGGAGCAGCCGACCCGCGCGGCGGAAACCTCGACACCCGTCGACGCGACATCGGCTGTCCCCGCCCCGCCCACGATCGATCGACCTGCGCGCGTGGCCGACGAGGCACGTGTGGCTGACGAGCCGCGTGCGCCGGCGTCGGCGCAAGTGGTGCGAACGGCGATCACGCGCACGGGTGCAGCGGACATGCGAACGCCGACGCAGGCGGAGATCGCGAAGATCCGTTCACCCGATGAGATCACGTTGCTGCCGATGGACTCCGAGCCGACGCATTCCGAAGCCAAAACCGCCTCTGCTCCGCCCCGCCCCGCGCAGCGCCGGGCGCCGGCGCCGGATCGCGAAGCGCGACTCGCAGCGCTGAGCGCACACGAGGGCAAGCTGCGCGACAGCAAGGTGCAGCCGCAACAGCGACGCGTCACGCTCAACGACATGCGTCCTGCGCGCTCGGAGTCGTTCCCCGACGAGCGCTCGGCGCTGGCTCGTTTCCTCAGCCGCTTCACCGACCGGCATTAGCCGTAATGCGGTCCGCTTTCGGGACCGGAACTGCGTCACAAGTGACATAACGCCGCGCGGCGCACTCTATTTATATGCGTCGCCGGCGCGTATGCATCGCCGGCGCGTATCCGTCGCCGGGCGCGCCTCCTGCGCCGTTCGCTCGCTGCGCGTGGGCCGCCCGGCCCCGGCGTCAGACGCCGCCGAGGAAATCCCGCTTGCCGAGCTCGACGCCGTTGTGGCGCAGAATCGCGTACGCGGTGGCGAGGTGAAAGAAGAAATTCGGCAGCGCCCACTGGCGCAGGAACGGCAGGCCTTTCATCTCGAGCGTGCGGTCGCGCAGCGGCACCTTGATGTCGCGGTCCTCGGAGCCCTCGAGTGCCGCGGGAGCGATGCCCTGTAGCCACTCGAGCGTCTTCGCAATGCGCGCCTGCAACTCCTCGAACGTGGTCTCCGTGTCCTCGAAGCGCGGTGGGTCGATGCCGGCGAGCCGCGCGGTGGAGTTCTTGGCGAAGTCGCTGGCGAGCTGCACCTGGCGGTTGAGTGCGAACATGTCGGGCGCGAGCCGCGCGTTCACCAGCACCGACGGCTCGAACTTGCGCGCCACGGCGCTGGCCTTGGCCTTGTCCAGGAGGGCAGCGAGGTTCGCCAGCATCGGCTGAAAAACCTCCACGGACGCGGCATGCATGCTGATCTTCACGGAACCTCCCCCGACGTCGCCCGAACCAGAAGCGACGAAGTCAGTCTAGCCGAGGACCGCGGCCGCGAACCAGTCGCTGGCGATCCCGGAGCAGGAATTCGAGCGCGAGCTTTTCGACCTGACGTGGTGAGCGCGCCGTGCATGCCGCGGCGGGCAGCGCGCCGCGGCGCCAGGCGTCGAACACCAGCGGGTTGATGTACGACTTGCGGCAAACGGCGGGTGTGTTGCGCAGTTCCGCGGCCACCTGCTTCACGACCGCCGCGATGCAGGACCGGCACGCGGCGTCGCTCGCCGGCTCAGGCAGGGCCGTACCGGCGAAGATGGCGATGGCGCGCAGCGTTGCGCCCCAGGTGCGAAAGTCCTTGGCCGTGAAATCGGCACCCATGGTCTCGCGCAGGTAGTCGTTCACCTGGCCGGAGTCGATGCCGCGCACCTCGCCGTCCGCGTCGACGAACTGGAACAGCTGCTGGCCGGGCAACTCCTGGCACCGGCGTACGATCCGCACCAGGCGCCGATCGTCGATTTCGATGTCGTGCGCCGCACCGCCCTTGCCGCGAAAGCTCAGCAGCGCACGGCCGTCGCGGCTGAAGCTGACGTGGCGATCGCGCAGCGTCGACAGCCCGAAACTCTTGTTGTCGCGCGCGTACTCGGGATTGCCGATGCGCACGCGCGTCGTGTCCAGCAGGCTGACGACCAGTGCCAGAACTTTCTCGCGCGGCAGTCCTGCACGCGCCAGGTCGCTGCGCAGACGTCGTCGCAGGCGCGCAAGCGCCTGCGCGAACTCGATCATGCGATCGAACTTGATGCCGTCACGCAGCTCCTGCCAACGAGTGTGATAGCGGTACTGCTTGCGGCCGCGCGCGTCGCGCCCCGTGGCCTGCAGGTGACCGCGCGGATCCGTGCAGATCCACACGTCCCGGTAGGCGGGCGGGACCGCGAGGGTGGCGATGCGACGCAGCTCGCGCGGTGCGCGGATGCGCCGCGAATCAGGCCGCAGGTAGACGAAACTGCGCCCGAAGCGGCGACGCCTGATTCCGGGCATTGCGTCCGTGACGTAGAGCAGACCGCCGATGGCGGCGATCTCCGCCGCCTGCTCGGCGGCGGGTGTCAGCTCCGCGTCCGATGCGTGCTCCCCGGGTCCTTCCATTCCCCTCTAGATCAGCCCGTAGCCGAATAGTGCCGCACCGTTCCGCCTTCGAGCCGGCGGTCGAGCGACAGGCGGCCGGCGCCGCGCAACGCGAAGTAGAGACTGAGGAACCCGAGGATGAGCGCGGGCCACTGGGCGCGGAAGTCCTGCCCCCAGTGCACTATCGTCACGGCGACGACGAAGTTCGCGAGCATGACCAGCGCGGCGATGCGCGTCAGGAACCCGGCGACCAGCAGCGCGCCGCACGCGAACTGCGCGTAGACCGACAGCGGTGCGAGCAGCTCGGGCGCGGGGAAGCGGAACTGGCGCAGGAACTCCACGAACTCCTGCATGCGCTCGGCGCTCACCACGTTGTCGAACGTGCCCCACATGAGAAAACCGCCCGTCACCAGGCGCAGGAGAAAGAGGCCGTGGTCGGAGTAGCGCTCGAGATTCGACAGCAACAGTCTGGACATGCGGCACCTGCGTGAACGGGTGCCGCATTGTACGGCAGCGCGCCGGGACCACGAGGTCCAGCGCGATTCCGGTCAGGGCAGTTCCTTCGTCGAATGCGGGTCGATCGCGTACGCATACGTCTGCGCGAGAAAGCCGGGCTGCTCGCGTACGCGTCCGATCCAGCGCACGACATTGCGATACTCGGCGAGCGGCAGTCCCGCGTCCTCGGCGAGGTGCGTGTACGCGTAGCAGGCCATGTCGGCAATCGTGTATTCCTCCGCCACGAGGAACGGGCTCTCCGCAAGTGCGCCGTCGAGGATGCCGAGCACCCTGAGTGCCGCGCTGCGCTTGGAGGCGACCAGCTCCGGCGGACGTCGCGGCAGCTTGCCGGTCAGCGTCCAGAAGCGCAGCGAACCGATCGAGTTCTGGCCGTAGTCGTTCTCGAAAGACAGCCATTGCAGCACGCGCGCACGCAGGTAGCGATCCTCCGGCAGGTAGCGCGTACCTTCGGCGAGATAGCACAGGATGGCGCCCGATTCGGCCAGGACGCGCCCGTCCTCGAGGCGCAGTGCCGGCACCGCGCCGGTCGGGTTCACCGCGAGATACCCGGGCGTCTGCCCCTCGCCCGCGAAGATGCTCACCAGCTCGGTGCGGTACGGAATAGCGAGGTGGTTCAGCAGCAACCGCACCTTGTAGGCGTTCTGCGAAGGCAGGTAGTCGTACAGCGTGATCATGGTTTCGGTCCTCGCAGCGGCTGCGCTTGTCGGATCGGTAAAGGTCGTCGGGTGTGTAAAGCTTGCCTGCGATGCGTTCCTGCCTCTATCCGGAAACTGCTGATAAATTTTCGTCGCGCGGACGGCGTACGCTAGAGTTCTCGCCCCACACTCCCCGTCCCCTCGATCAGGAGCCGACCATGAAGGCGTTTCTTTGCACACTCGCTGCCGGCGCGGCGCTGCTTGCCGGCGGAGCCAGCCAGGCCACCGGCCTCGCTACCTGCGATTCCGGGCCGCAGGAGAAGTGGCAACCGCAGGCCACGCTCGAAAAGCAGCTTACCGGGAAGGGCTGGAAGGTGCGCCGGATCAAGGTCGACGGCGGTTGTTACGAGGTCTATGCGCTCAACGAGAAGGGCGAGCGCGTGGAAGCGTACTTTCACCCGCTGACGCTCGAACCCGTGCCGACGAAGAAGGACGAGAGCTGAAGACCGAACCCTCACGCCCGACGTGCGAGGTGCCAACCCGCGAGGTGCCAACCCGCGAGGCGCCAACCAGCGAGGTGCCGACCGACGAGGTGCCGACCCGCGAGGCGCTCACGGTCAAAGTGTGGGGTCCGCTGGTGCGGGTCTCGCACTGGCTGCTCGTGCTCGCAATCGTGCTTTCCTGGCTCAGCCGGCACGGCTGGGGCATCTGGCACGAGCGGGCCGGCTACTTCGCCCTCACCGTCGTCCTGACGCGCGTGCTGTGGGGCTTCCTCGGGCCCGCGCAGGTACGATTCACCGATTTCGTGCGCTCGCCGAGCCATACGCTCGGCTATCTCGGCCAGGTGCTGCGCCGCGCGGAGTCGCGCCACCTCGGCCACAACCCGCTCGGCGGCTGGATGATCGTCGCCCTGCTGCTGGTTTCCGGCCTCGTAGCCCTGAGCGGCTGGCTCTACACCACCGATCGCTTCTGGGGTATCGAGTGGGTCGAGAATCTGCACTCCCTGCTGGCCGACGTGCTCGTCGCCCTGGCCGTCGTGCACCTCGCGGGCGTCCTGTACGGGACTTTTCGCCATCGTGAGAACCTGGTCGCCTCCATGATCCACGGTCGCAAGCGCGCCTGAGCCGTTCCGGGACTAGAATTCGCGCGCATGGCGTCCCGTTATCGCCCGCTTGCCCTCTATACGATCGTGCTGGCCGTCGGCACTGCCGTGTGGCTTTGGCAGAGCCTGGGCGACGGCGCTGCATTTCCGCCGATCTGGGCCGTCGCCCTGCTGATCCTCGCGTGCCTGTTCGTCTGGCAGTTCGGCCTGCCGGCACCACGCGTCGGGCTCACCTCCATGGAGCGCCTGCCGCAGATCGGTCTGCTCCTTGCTCTTGACCCGCCGATCGCTGCTTCGATCTGCGCGGCAGCCTCGTTCCTCTGGCCGTTGTTGAACCGCACCTACAGCCACCGCTCTTTGCGCATGGCCGCGCTGCGCGCCGTGCACAACGCCTCGATGACCGCGATGATGCTGATGCTCGGCGCCCGCGCGTACGAAGCGGCCGGCGGGCACCAGCCGCTCGACGGTCTCGACTGGGGCGACGTGTGGCCGCTTGCGGCGATGGCACTCACGGTGCAGGCCGTCAACGTCGTGCTCATGGCGCTCTACTTCCGGTTCGACGGCCGCGACGTGCGCAAGATCATCCGGCCGGTGTACACGCTCGTGGACCTGATCTTCGTGCCCGCCGGCGTCCTCGCCGCACTGCTGTGGGTGACCCGCGATGCGGCGACCTTCGCCCTCTTCGCGGGCCTGATGGTCGTGTTCGTGCTGAGCTTCAACGGCATCGGCCGCTCGCTCGGCACCGCGGAGAGCGACAACGCCCCGCTGGCGCGACTCGCGCACGCGCGGCGCGCCCTGCACGGCGCGCGCCGCATCGACGAGCTGAGCTCGCGCATCCTCACCGAGACGCGCGCGCTGTTCCGCTTCGACGAGTTCTACCTGGTGCTGGTCGATCCCGCCGAGCACGCGCTCGAGATGCGCGTGCACGAGCGCCGCGGCGAGCGCATGCCGGTGCGCAGCAAGCCGGTCGGCGCGGGTCTGTTCGGTTGGGTGGTCGAGAGCGCCGAACCCGTGCTCGTCGAAGACTGGGCGCGCGCGCCGGCCGCGTTGCGCCAGCGCGCGGAGCTCACCGAGAAGGAGACCGGCTCGCTGATCGCGGTGCCGCTGGTCGAGGACGGCCTGGTGATCGGCCTGCTCAGCGTGCAGCACACGCGCCAGGGGGTCTACTCCGACGCCGACCTGCATCTCATGCAGCGACTCGCCGAGCAGGTC
>Ga0187894_10003636_pt1 | contig 17075 bp, 14 predicted proteins | sample GBC1701081metaG_FD_136650 | JGI IMG/M metagenome (GOLD analysis project Ga0187894, IMG submission 136650) | White microbial mat communities from a lava cave in the Kipuka Kanohina Cave System on the Island of Hawaii, USA - GBC170108-1 metaG ...
CGATCCTGCGCTCGTCGCACGGCGGCAATTCCTGTGCGGCGTAAACATCGGCGCCGACAAGAGCAAGGAACTCGAAGCTTTCAGCCTGTCTGGTCCCGGCGTGGTAAACGTCAACACGCTGGCGAACAAGTCAGAGAATCCGTTCAAGGAGAAAATACTGATCAATCGGGTGGAATACTCAGACGGATCGATCTGGCAGAGAAAAGACTGGAGCTTCACCGAAGTTAAGGCGAGTTACGATCGTGTGTTACGGGAGCAGTGGGTGCCCGGCATGTGCAAGGGTCTGTAAAATGAACTAATGGAACCGCTGGAAGCCCTCAAGCCAAAACTCCTCATCATCGATGATGAAGAGCAGATCAGGCACTTGCTGATGGATCTGCTCGGCAGTCTCTACGACTGTTGGACCGCGAGCTCAGCCGAAGAAGCGCTCGCCGCGCTGTCAGAACAAACGTTTGACCTGGTGATCAGCGACATCGACATGGGCCGCATGAGCGGTCTCGAGTTGGTGCCGCGGGTTCACTCACTCTCGCCCGACACCGTCGTCGTAATGATCAGCGGTAACCAGGATATCGAGTTTGCGATTCAGGCCTTGCGTGTCGGCGCGTTTGATTACATCACGAAGCCGATCGATCTGCGGCACGTCGAGGCGTCCGTTGAACGCGCGCTGAAACACAGCGAGCTGTTGAAAGAGAAGCGCCGTTACAAGGAACAGCTCGAAGACCTGCTGCAACAGCGCACCGCGGAAGTCGACTGGCTTGCTTATTACGATACGGTGACGCAACTGCCGAATCGCGCCCTCTTCGAAGACCGGCTCACGCAGGCCTGTTCCATCGCCAAATCCACCGGCCAATCGTTGGGCGTGCTGTTTATCTCACTCGACCAGTTCAAGAAGGTAAACGACTCGCTGGGACACGCACCGGGCGACCGTCTGCTGCGCGAGTTTGCGGAACGTTTGAAGAGTTGCATTAGCAAGTCAGACACGGTGGCCCGTTTCGGCAGCGACGAGTTTGCACTGCTCAAGACGCAGATCGACGGCACTAATGATGTAATCGAGACGATTGGCGCGCTGTCGCAGGTGCTGAAGTTCTCGTTTGATTTACCGGGCCACGAAGTGTACGCGACCGCGAGCGTGGGCGTGAGTATGTTTCCGATCGACGGCGAAGATTGTCACACGCTGCTAAAGAACGCCGGCGCCGCGCTCTACAAAGCAAAAAAATCCGGCGGCGCGAACTACCAATTCTATACCGCCGACATGCACGAGCTCGCGACGCGCCGGCTTGCGCTCGAAACCAATCTCCGCCGCGCGATTCAGAACGAGGAGTTTTTGCTTCATTACCAACCGCGCGTCTCGGTCGATTCCCTGGCGATCACCGGTGTGGAGGCGCTCGTGCGCTGGCAGCATCCGCAATTTGGACTGGTCTCGCCGTCGGAGTTTATTCCGCTCGCGGAAGACACGGGTTTGATCGTGCCGATTGGCGAGTGGGTGCTGCGCCAGGCGTGCGAACAGAATCGGCGCTGGCAGGACGAGGGGTTTGCTCCGATTCAGGTGGCCGTGAACATTTCTGGCCGCCAGTTTCACGATCGGGATCTGTCACAGACTGTGATTCGAATTCTTAACGAGTCGGGATTAGCGCCGCATCATCTCGAGTTGGAGTTGACGGAAAGCTCCATCATGCAGAATGCGGAGTTTGCCGCGAACGTGCTGACGCGCTGGAGGAACATGGGCATCAACATCTCCATCGACGACTTCGGCACCGGCGTATCGTCGCTAGCCTCGTTGAAGCGCTTGCCGATCGGCGCGTTGAAGATCGACCAGTCGTTCGTGCGCGACGCGACCGTGGATCCTGACGACGCTGCGATCGTCATGGCCATCATCACGCTGGCTCACAATTTGCGTTTGAGAGTCGTCGCGGAAGGCGTGGAGACAGAGGAACAGTTACGTTTCCTGCAATTATTGCGCTGCGATGAGATACAGGGGTACTTTTTCAGTAAACCTCTGTCTGCCGAAAAACTCGTCTCGCTATTCGACTCCGCCAAAGGCACTCGACTCACGTCCCAGTAGGACAGACTTTCAGTCTGTCCAGACAGGCAGGAATGCCTGTCCTACGTTAAGCGTGGAATTCGAACGTTAAGCGTGGAACTCGAAACGTGCGACGTCTGATTCGCCGAGAATCACGGTGTCTCCCGCATTTAGCGGAGCCTCAGTGACGCGCGCTGACTTCGGATCGTTCACAAACGTGCCGTTGCGTGAATTCTGATCTTCGATCACTACGCGGCCGTTCTTCACACCAATCCACAAATGCCGTTTCGAGATGCGCGGATCTCCGATCACGATCTGTGAAGAACCACCGTCGCGTCCGATGTAATCGCCGTCAGGTTTGACTTGAAATTTCTGTCCTGACAACGGACCGGAAACAAACTGGATCGATCCGTAGTTCTTACCAAAACCATCTATGTCAGCCGTGATCGCCACCGTGCGCGACAAGTCCACAGTCATTCCCTGGTCGCCCATTGGCATCGGCGCCGGTGGTGGGGGCGGTGGCGGCGGCGTTGGTTTCAGCGGAGCCGGATTCGCTGAATGCGCCGCAGCCGGCGCAGGTGATGGCGCCGCTGGACCAGGCGCCGGATAGCCTCTGCTCGCTCCTGCTGCGCCCGGCGCACTCGACTGTGGCTTCTTCTTCCGGCGCATCATGATCACGATTACCGCGATGATGATGATGACCAGCAACAGTATGAACAGCACACCGAGGATCACACCGACGATCCACAGCGGAAAACTCGACCGCTCCTTGCCCTCAGCTTTCGCCTGTTGGCTGCTTTGAATCAAACGATCGACTTCGGAGTGTTGCGGGAAGAGACGCTTTACTTCTTCAAACTTCGGAATCGCCGACGAGTAGTACTGGTTCCAGTAGAGGTCGAGGCCTTCGTGGTACGACTTGTCTGTCATTCCTTCCTCGTTGGAGGCGCCGGCGCTCTTTACATACTCCATCACCGTGTTTGACGGCACGATGAAAGAGAAACCGGAGACTTCCTGGCCGTTGACAGTGTCGCCACGGAACGTCAGAAGGCCAACCACTTCGTTCGCATCGTTCAAGACTGGTCCACCGGAGTTGCCGTGCGTTGCCGGGGTGCTCGTCTGCAATATTGGCGCTCCACTCGAGGCCTGTTTCTTCGCGGAGATCTTGCCGTCGTTGATGGTGGCTTCGAGTGCGGAACGGCTGCTGAGCAGACCGGAGTTGAACGTGTCTGCCGCGCCGGGATAACCGATGACCGTGACGTGGTCCTGAAGTTGAACCTTTTCGGAGTCGGTGAGTTTGAGAATCGGAGCGTTCTTCACTTCGATCTTGACGATCGCCACGTCCTTACCCTGATCGTTGCTTTCGCCGGTCGGTGCGCCGTACTGTTTGATCTCGAAGGGAAACGCGCTGCCGTCGGGAATGATCACGTGGTGGAAGAGGTTGAAGCTCTGTAGCTGGCTGTATTGATCGATAAACTGCGTGTTCAGGTTGCGCGGGTCTTTACCGTATTGCCGGGCGATCTGCTGGACCAGTTGCCAGAAGAGCGCCTGCTTAGCTTTCTCCTCGCCGTCTTTGGTCATCGAGACGACGTGCGCGTTGGTGGCGATGTAGCCGTTGGAGCTGATGAAGAAGCCGGAACCAAGCGCGATCGCTGAGACGTTGTAAACCTGACCCTGATAGCCGGGCGGTTGAAACAGAATCTGACCTTGGGCTCCGTCAATAATGCGAACCACGGCGGGCTTGCTGTACATCGCGAGGCGTTCACCTTCCGACACGGCGCGCACGATGAAGGTGCGCTGTGTGGGGAGTACGGCGGCCGCAATAAAAAGAGCGCCTATAGCAACAAAAAGCAGTCTGCGCATACAAAAGCTCCTCGGGGTAATTGATTAGTGATCAAGGGTCGATCTCAAATAGAAGCCTTGAACGGAAGATTAACCGGCGGCTTGTGTAGTGTTGCTTCTAAAGTAAAACCCTGCGAAAGTCAATGGAAAGTTGGTTGTTATCGCGCGATTTGGCCGTATTGTAATTGAACGGTGGCGCGTCGAGGCGTCTTACTTTGCACTGCTACGCCGGCGTTCTTTGCGCGCGTTGCGGTTTTTATGCGTTCGCTGAAGCCTGAACGCAAAAACCATGTAATTTTCTATCTGGCACGTAGCTTGCGAGTTTTCGTCGCAGCTTTACCCAATTAGGAGGAGAGAAAGCGTGAATAACAGAGTTTTAGTATTAATGGTCGTAATGCTTGTCGCACTCGCGGCTGGCTGTAACAGGAATGAAGCGGCGAACGCCAACGCTACCGCCGCCAACGCTACGACGACCGCGGCTCCGGACAATTCAGAAATCACCACGAGCGTCGACGCCAACGGCGCCCGCACTGAAACCAGAACGTTCAAAAATAATCCACGAATATCGAAAGTCGTGGTCACGACCCGCGACGGCCGCCGCACTGTGAGAGCCACTTCTCCGAGCGGTGAGGAGCGCGAAGTGAAAACCGATGCGAACGTGCTTGAAGCCACCGGCGACAGAGTTGCCGCAGCGGCGGGCTTCGTCGCGGATAAGGGTGAGGACGTCGGCGACAAGACTGTCAGCGGCGCCAAGAAAGTAGGCAGCGAGGCTGCCGACAAAGCTGAAGACGTCGGCGACAAGGCTGTGAGCGGCGCGAAGAAGGTTGGTGACAAAACAGTTAGTGGCGCCAAGAAAGTAGGCAGCGAAACAAAGAAGGCCGTAAAGAAAGTAATTCCGTAGTAGGACTGACTTCCCAGTCTGTCACCGCGACTTAGAAGCCGAACCAGGCAAGAATGCCTGTGCTACAGCCACGGATCGAACGTTCATGAGACGCGCTCGTCCGTGGCTGTTATACTATTCGCCTCGCGAGGAGGAGTTTACCAATGGCGGATACATCAAGATTTACCATTATTTGTCCCTGTTGCGAGGCGACTCTGACGGTTGACGCGCAGACCGGAGCTCTGCTCACTCACGAAGCGAAAGCGAAACCACTCGCTTCGTTTGACGAGATGGTGAAGGGACTCGACAAACAGAAACAGATGCGCGAACAGATCTTTGCTCAGGAACTCAGTTCGATGAAAGACCGCGATCGCATTCTGGAAGAGAAGTTTCAGGAAGCACTGAAACGGGCTGACAAAGATAAAGACAAGCCTTATCGAAACCCGCTCGATATCGACTAAACCCGGAGAAACTAGATGGCCAGGATTTCGACCCGCTTAATCCCCCACGTAATCCTTGTTGCTTTTCTGCTTACACTTTTCGCTTTAACCGGTTTCGCGCAAACGCGAATGCCGCAGCTCAAGTATACCGACCGCACGTTGGCTAACGGCTTGCGCGTGCTGGCCGCGCCGGATTCTTCGAGTCCGACGGTCGCGATTCAGGTCTGGTATCACGTCGGGTCGAAAGACGATCCGGAAAAGCGCAGCGGTTTTGCGCATCTCTTCGAGCACATCATGTTCAAGAGCACGAAGAACATGAAGTCGGAGATGATGGACCGGCTCACCGAGGACGTTGGTGGTTTCAATAACGCGTTCACGAATGACGACGTGACGGTTTATTTCGAAGTCGTGCCGTCGAACTATCTGGAGACTTTGATCTGGGCGGAAGCCGATCGGCTTTCGGGCTTGAACGTCGACGACGCGAATTTCAAGTCGGAACGCGACGTGGTCAAAGAAGAGTATCGCCAGGGCGTGCTGGCGCCGCCGTACGGACGGTTCTTCTATATGCTGCAAGAGAAATCGTTTGTCGATCATCCGTACAAGCGACCGACGATCGGCAGCATTGAAGATCTCGACGCTGCTTCGCTCCAGGACGTGCAAGAGTTTCACTCGACCTATTACCGGCCCGACAATGCCACGCTCGTTGTCGTAGGCGACTTCGATCCCAAGCAACTCGATGTGTGGATCGATAAGTATTTTGGTCCGATACCGAAACCGAACCGGCCGTTGCCGCGTGTGAAAACGAAAGAGCCCGAGCGGAAAAGTGAAACGCGTTTCACTGAGTACGGCAGCAACGATCTGCCGGCAGTCGGACTGACTTACCTGACGCCGCGGCAGGCAGATCCGGATTCGGACGTGCTGCGCGTTGCGGACGCGATTCTTTCGGCGGGTGAGTCTTCGCGGTTGTACCACTCGCTGATTTACACCCAGCAGTTAGCCGCCGAAGCCGATTCGACTTCGGAGACTCGCGAAGACGCGAGTTTGTTTGTGCTCCTGGCGGTTCTGTCCGCGGGCAAAAAATCTGAAGACGCGGAGAAATCGCTGCTCGCTGAGATCAAGAAGCTCCAGGACGCGCCTGTTAGCGCAGCGGAGTTGGAGAAAGCAAAGAATCAGATCATCACGGATCAGTTACGCCAACGTGAGACGAGCAATGGCAAGGCGCTCGCGCTGGGCGAGGCTGCGGTGCTGTTGGGAGATCCGGCGCGGGTGAATACGGATCTCGCTCGCTTGCAGGCGGTGACGGCGGCGGATGTGCAGCGAGTGATGAAGAAGTATTTCACGGATGCGAATCGGATGGTGCTCTACTATTTGCCTGAGTCTGCGAAACAGGCCAAGCAGATGGGGGAGGTGCGACGATGAGAATCATCCATCGCTTACTCGCCCTTCTCGCTTTGTTGGTCTTTGCGTTTGGCGCCAGTGCGCAGACGCCACAGGCCACGCCTCCACCACCCGCCACGCCACATTCGGGAGCATTTCCCAAACCAGCCGAACAGACGTTGCCAAACGGACTGCGCGTGATCGTGATCGAGCGCCGCGAGTCGCCACTGGTTTCGGCTCAACTCCTGGTCAAGAACGGCGGTGAAGCCGATCCGGCCGAATTGGCGGGTTTGGCTGATATGACAGGAAGTCTGCTCACGAAAGGAACGCAGAGTCGAGACGCAACGAAGATCGCGCAAGAGGTCGAAAGTCTTGGTGGATCGCTCAACTCGGGCGCGCGCTGGGATTCGTCGTATGCGCAGGTCAGCGTGATGTCGACGAAGATTCCGCAGGCAATGGAGATTCTCGCTGACGTCGTACGGCGTCCGACGTTCAAAAGTGAGGAAGTCGAACGACTGCGGCAGCAGTATCTCGATAACCTGACGCTCGCGCTCGGCGACCCGGGTTCGATTGCCCGTTTCGTCGCCGCGCGCGTTGTGTTCGGCGAGAGTCCTTATGGTCATCCATTAAGTGGTACGACGGAATCATTGACGCGCATCGCTGCGGCGGACATCGCGAAGATGCACAGCCGCTACTATCGTCCCGACAACGCGATTCTCGTCATTGGCGGCGACATCGCAGCGAAAGACGGTTTCGCGCTCGCGACCAAGTATTTCGGCGACTGGTCAAAACCAACCGCGCCGCTGCCGTCAGTTGACGCTGCGGCGAACAACGCGGCGCCCAAGGCCGGACGCGTCGTGGTGATCGACAAACCAGATGCGGGACAAGCCGCGGTTTATCTCGCGCGCCTTGGCATCAACCGTCGCGATCCGGATTACTTTCGCGGCATTGTCACAAATTCTGTCTTGAGTGGTTATTCGGGCCGTCTCAACCAGGAGATTCGTATCAAGCGCGGGTTGAGTTACGGCGCGGGCAGCCAGTTGGACGCGCGACGGGACGTCGGTCCATTCGTCGCTTCGGCGCAGACCAAGAACGAATCGGGCGCTCAGGTGGCGGAGTTGTTGTTGGGTGAAATCGCCCGGCTGTCGAGTTCACCGCCGGCCGACGCCGAGCTCACGCCGCGCAAGGCCGTTTTGATCGGAAACTTTTCGCGCAATCTCGAAACGGTGAATGGTCTGGTGGCCCAGGTTGCGACGCTGGCCTTGTATGGCTTGAGTCTGGACGAGATCAATCGCTACATAAATAATGTACAGGCGACTACCACCGCGGACGTGCAGAAGTTTGCCGGTACGCGCTTGGATGCAAAGACGAGTAATATCATCATCGTTGGCAACGCCAGGTTGTTTCTCCCCGAGCTGCAAAAGAAGTATCCGAACGTGGAAGTGATTCCCGTGTCGGAGCTTGACTTAAACACTGCTCTCCTGCGAAAGAAGCAACAACAATGAAGATCTGTGTTATCTGTGTCCTATTGTTTCTCGCTAGCGTATCTCAGGCTCAAACCGTGGACATCGACGGCGTCGACGCACGTTCCAACCCGGCTGAATTTGCCAAACAACTCAGCAGCCCGGACGCCAACGTACGCCGCCGTAGCGCCGAAGCGCTCGCGCGTCTCGCCGCGACCGATCAGCGCAAACTCGTCGAGGGTTATCAGCTTCAGGAGAAGAACAAGGAAGTTCGACTGGCACTCGATTGGGCGCTGTATCGCATGGGCCGTTCGGAAGCCCTGTATCGCATCGTGGAGGAACTCGATTCGGGCCGCCAGGAACAGGCAATCGGTTACCTATCGGAATTGGAAAGCCCGGATGTGCTTTATCCATTCCTGAAGAGAACGAAAAACGCAGCACGCATAAATGCGGGATTGCTCAAAGCACTCGCGCGCATTGGCGACGCGCAGACGCTCGATCTGATTAAACCGTTTCGCGAATCACACCAGCCTTACGTAGCCGAAGCAGCCGAGATCGCGCACGACGAGATCGAGAAACGTTTGGGCGAACCGGCAACCACGACGCGTGCGCGCCCACGCACAGTTGAGAAGCCAGAATAGAAAGCCCTCCACAGATTACACGGAAAGCCTTGTGTAGTCCGTGGATGGTTCGTTTATGCTACGAATGCACGCGAACCTGAGAACATTCCTAGATCGACTAACCAGAGAAAACGAAATCATCGCTATCAAAGCCGAGGTAGATCCGTATCTCGAGCTGGCCGAGATCCATCGTCGCGTGATTGACGAAGGCGGCCCGGCGCTGTTGTTTGAGCGCGTAAAAGGTAGCCGTTATCCGGTGGTGACGAACATGTTTGGCACCGAGCGGCGCATCGATCTCGCGTTTGGCCCGAAGCCGGAAGCGTTTGTGCGCGAAGCGGTGAAGATTGCTGAGTCGTTGCTGCCGCCAAAGCCAGCGGAGCTTTGGCAACATCGTTCGGTTGCTTTCGAGCTCTTCAAGCTGGGGACGAGTAACACGACTCGCGCTCCGGTGACGCAGGTAATCGACAAGCCCGCGCGGTTGGACCAGTTGCCGGTGCTCACGACGTGGCAAGAGGATGGCGGGCCATTCATTACGCTGCCACTCGTCTACACCGAGAACCCGATCACGGGAAAGCACAACCTCGGCATCTATCGCATGCAGATCTACGACGGGCGTTCCGCCGGACTGCATTGGCAGATTCAAAAGGGCGGTGGCTTTCATTACCACGAAGCTGAGCTACTGAATCAGCCGTTGCCGGTGACGGTTTTTCTTGGTGGTCCACCGGCGTTGATCCTCGCGGCGATTGCGCCGTTGCCGGAAGACGTTCCCGAATTAGTGCTTGCATCACTTCTGTCAGGTGAAAAATTGAAGATGACTGCGAACCCGATCCGTGGCCGGCATCGTCTCGCGGCAGAGGCCGAGTTTGCTTTGGTCGGCTATGCCCCGCCTCACGAACGAAGACCGGAAGGACCGTTCGGCGATCACTACGGCTACTACTCGCTGCGTCACGACTATCCGGTGTTTCATTGCGAGGCCGTGATTCATCGTCGCGATGCGATCTATCCGGCGACGGTGGTAGGGAAGCCGCGGCAGGAAGATTTTTTCATCGGCGATTATTTGCAGAAGTTGTTGTCGCCGTTGTTTCCGCTCGTGATGCCGTCGGTTCGCGATCTCTGGACGTATGGTGAGACGGGATTTCATTCGTTGTGTGCGGCGGTGGTGCGCGAGCGATATGGACGCGAGGCGCTCGTTTCCGGTTTTCGCATTCTCGGTGAAGGCCAACTGTCGTTGACAAAGTTCTTGCTACTCACGGACACGCCACAGGATTTGAAAGACTTTCCGCGTTTGCTGGAGCACGTGTTGGAGCGTTTCCGGCCGGAGACGGATCTGTTTGTGTTTTCAAACGTATCGATGGATACGCTCGATTACACCAGCGGCAAAGTGAATGAGGGTAGCAAGGCGATCATGCTCGGTTTGGGCGAGGCGATTCGAACGCTGCCGCGCGAGTTCAAAGGACCGTTACCAAACTATCTTTCACGGGCAGAGGTGTTTTGCGGCGGTTGTCTGGTGCTGGAGGGGGCTTCTTTCGCGGAGGATGAAATGTTAGCGGAACGAGTGGCCGGCGATGAAACCTTTCGTGAGTGGCCATTGGTGGTTTTACATGACAAGGCAAACGTAGCCAAATCAGTGACGAATTTTCTATGGTCCACCTGGACGCGTTTCGAACCTGCCTCTGACATCCACGCAGCCGAGACAACAGTGCAGCGCCATCATCTCGTTTACAAAGCGCCGATCGTGATCGACGCGCGTACAAAGCCGGGCTTTCCGGATGAGCTCATTGTTCGGCCGGATATAGCAACGCTGGTCGATCGCCGCTGGCGTGAGTATTTCCCAAACGGATTTTGAGGCAACCGGCAATTGGCAATCTACAATCATCTAAACTGTCCCGCGTACCATTCAACTACCTGCGCACCAAAAAGCAGTGACGCGATCGCGCCGAGTCCGAGAAAGATGCCGAATGGTAAAAGCATCTGCAGGTTTCGTTCGCGCTGTCGCACCATCAGGACGACGCCGATGATCGAACCGCTCAGCACGCCGACGAAGATCGTCAGGATCGTGAGCCGCCAGCCGAGATAGGCGCCGACCATGAACATCATCTTCACGTCGCCGAGGCCCATCGCTTCGATGCCGCGCAGTTTTTCCCACGTCCAACCCATCAACCAAAGCGAACCGCCGCCGATCAACGCGCCGATCGCCGCGCCGGCAAGTGAAGTCAGCCAGATCGGCAAACCGGCGAACGCGCCTTGCGACAACGAAGGCAAATCGTCGAAGTGCGGCGTGCCAGTCAGGGAGGGAATAAGGATGCGTGCGACCAGCGCGAACACAATGCCCGGGTAAGTGATCGCGTTTGGCAGGATCATGTGTTCGGCGTCGATGAATATGAGTGCCAGCAGAGCTGAAACGAAGATTAGATCGAAAGGCAGCGTGAGGCTTACTCGATCGTGCCAGGCGACAGCGACGAAAAGCGCCGCTGTAAGAAGTTCAACCGCCGGATAACGAAACGAAATAGGTTGCCGGCAACCGCGGCACTTCGCGCGCAGCAGAATCCAACTGAGCACCGGAATGTTGTCGTAGAAGGCGATCACGGCGCCACACGAAGGGCACCGCGAGTTTGGAAAGACGATCGATTCTTCAAGTGGGAGCCGATGAATGACAACGTTTAGAAAACTGCCGATGATAGCGCCAAAGATTCCGGCAACAACATAACCAAAGGCTGGGGGGAGTAGACTCAAATCTGGCATTTTTCTCTCAGTATTTGTCCGTGTAGTCCGTGGCCTGTTTTTCCCAAAGCATTAAGTGTTTTAAGAACGCATGATGCGCGGCGAAACTGGCGATCGTGAAACCCGCAAACCCGTCTCGAAAACCGCCCTTAAGAATAAAACTTCTGATGAATGCCGACGGTCCGGCGGAGGCGACGCTGAAGACGGACGTCCGGCGCCCTTCTTCATACATCTCTTGTGCGGCAAGCGGAGCATAACGCTCGCCAATCATACGATGATGGTGCGCGGCGTTGGGCGAGGTGTAATGAAGTAAGTCCCCGCCAAGCTCGCCGACACGCGCGCCCGGGTTCATCGCGACCGACTCATGAATGTGACGTTGTTTCCAGCTTCCTTTGGTGCGGTTGAATAAACGCAACTGTCGATCGGGATACCAGCCGCCGCCGCGAATCCAGCGTTGTTGATAAAAGGTACGGCGCGAGACAAGAAAGCCATCAGCTATTCCCGCTTCGGGCCGCTGCTTCAGTATTTCAATCGTATGCCGAAGTTCGTCTGAAACGCGCTCGTCGGCGTCGAGGCTGAAGATCCAATCGTGCTGGGCCTGCTCAACCGCAAACTGTTTCTGCGCTCCAAACCCCGGCCAGGGATTCACGATCACGCACGCGCCACACGCCTCCGCAAGCTCGCGTGTTCGATCGGTCGATTCGGAGTCGACAACGATGATCTCGTCAGCCCACGCCACGGATTCGCAAGCGGCTTTGATATTCGATTCTTCGTTGAAAGTGATGATGGTGGCGCTGATCTTCATTCGCTAGCCACAAAGAAGCACAAAACGCACGAAAAGCGCAACGATCTTATGATCGTGCGCTTTTTTGTGCGTCCTACTGGTGACCGCAAATTTTACGGTTCGGCAGGTGTTTCGACGATGACGTTATTGGCCCGCAACGTGGTTGAAGTCGCACGCTGAAGGTCGGCGATCGCCTTGTTGTAGTCAGTCTCGGCGCGGAGCTCGGAGGCCCGCGCGTTGGCCAGGGCGTTTTCACGTTGGAACAGAAGGAAGGTTGTCGACCGTCCCACCTGATACAGACGCTGTTCGCCTTCGAGCTGCAACTCCGCGTTCACACGGGCTTCGCGAGCCGAAAGCACTCGCAGCCGTGCTGATTCAACGGCCTGCGCCGAATTGCGGACGTCGACCTCGATGATTTGTTCTTGCGAACGCGTCGAGGCCGCCAGTTGCTCCTTCTGAATTCTTGCGCCTGCGAGGTTCGCTTCCGCGGTCTTGTTCTTGAACGGCAACGAGATTGCCACGCCAACCGTGACGTTTCGCGTGTCGCCGGCAAACAGGTTGCGAAGGGTCCGCGGATAACCGCCGATCAACGTCGTATTTGGTCCACCCTGCGCATCGACGAGTGGCGAAACCGCGACGGGCAGCCCCTCAGCCTGTTGAATGGCCTGGATTTGATTCAAGAGGAACGCGGAAGAATTCGTCAGTACGTTCGTGCCGATTAGCGGCACCTGCGATCCTGGCGGCAACGCACCGGAAACATCTGTACCCGCAAGACCGGTAAGCGCAACCGTGCCTACGAGATCGATCTGCGGCCGCGTTTGGTTCCTGAAGAACGAGATGTCGATGTCGTTAATGTCGTTTTGCAGACGCAAACGCCGCAACTCCGGTCGATTCTCGCGCGCTGCTTTCAAAGCATCGGTCAGATTCACCGGCGTGGTGTCAAACTTCGGCGAATCGGTCGGCGTGAGCTGAGATGACCAGTCAGGACTGTTCGGCTCCTTGAAGATCAGAATCTTGAGATTGTTCTCAGCGATCGCGACATTCTGTACAGCGGTCAACAGTGAAGTCTCACGATTCGCCAACTCCGTCTGCACTTCAGCTCGCTCGAGTGGGGCCTTCGCACCCGCGGCGATCTGTGCCTCGACGTTGCGCAGGCTCTCGCGCGACAGGTTCAGGTTTGCCAACTGGTTCTGTTGATCGCGCAGGGCGAACACGAGTTCCCAGTAGGCCTGCTGCACGCGCGTGATCACGTCGATCGTTCGCTGACGGAAATCAGCGTCTGACTGATCCAAACGCTTGCGCTGAATGCGAATCTGCCGGCGATTGTTATCAATCGAACGATTCCGCAGCAGCGGTTGTGTAAACGACAACGACAAGTTCGACGAGTAGAACGGGTTCAGCAAGCTGAAACTGTTACTGGTGTTGGTGTATTGGTTATTGAACTGGAGGAAATAGTTTCCACCGCCGCGGCCAAACTGCTTCACGACGCCCGGATTCCAACTGTATGTGCTCGTGCTGGTCGTACCGGTTTGAGAGCCGCCACCGAGGGAGCTCTGCTGCGGAGAAATACGTTTGTCGTATTGCGGCGTAACCGAGAACACCGGATCGAAAATGCCTTCGAGTGAACGCAACTGCGTCTCGGCAAAACGAACGTCATCACGCGCGACCTCGATGTCGTTGTTGTTTTCGAGCGCGCGCTTGATCGCGTCGTTGAGCGACAGCGGCAACGCTTCGTTTCCTACACCCAGGCGACTCAGACTCGGCACTGGCGGCAGCGGTCGCGGCTGAAACGGCGGAATGTTGGGTTCGCGAATGGGTTCCTGAGTGTCACCGCCCGGCACCGTGCCTGCTGGTTGTTGGGGAACTGGAGTAGCTCCCGGCACCGGCGTACTGCCGGGTACCGCAGTCGGACTCGTACGGACAGGACCTGGAGGCGCGGTTGGGTTCTGCGGAACAGGATTTCCGGGAATTGGTTCATTGCCTGGTGGCCGCGTTGGATCGCCCTGGGGCGGAGTCGGTCGCGGTGTCGACTGCGGCGTTTGCGCCACTGCGGCAGTCGTACCTGCGAAGACCATGCCCGCGAGAACCACAGTTCTAACTAGCGTATAAGACAATCGAGTAAACATCAGACGAAAGAGCTCCTTCAAGTGTGATTGCTTCCAATTCCCACTGCATGTGAAGGGGGAAAGTCCGCGTGCATTCTGGCAAACCCATTGTGGCAAACCAAGTTCCGCCGCAGCAACAGGTTACTACGTTACCAGTAGAAAGGCAGTTTCATAAAATCCACCCGTAATTCTGCTGCATTTTCGCGGCAATCGATACCTCGCTTGACACTGCTCACAGCGAAAGGCGAGACTTGTGTCCCACAATCGCAACAGATCTAATCCCAAAACCGGCACAACTTGTGACGTGTGTGCCTCGAACGGCAGGAGGATTTCGAGAATGGCAGTTAAGGTTGGTATCAACGGGTTCGGACGTATCGGACGAAATATTTTTCGCACGGCGCTCGGCGATCCGGACATAGATTTCGTAGCCGTGAATGATCTGACGGACACAAAAACACTCGCGCACTTGCTGAAGTATGATTCGGTGCTCGGCAATTTGGACCAAGAGATCACGTCGACTGAGAACGGAATCAGAGTCAACCACGAAGAGTTTCGCGTCTTCTCGCAACGAGATCCTGCTGCTATCGATTGGGAATCTGTCGGCGCTGAAATAGTGGTTGAATCCACCGGCATCTTCACGAAAGCGGAAGATGCGCGCAAGCACATGCGCGGTCCTGTGAAGAAAGTGATCATCTCGGCCCCGGCCAGGAATGAAGACATCACGATCGTGCTCGGTGTTAATGAGGACAAGTATGACCCGGCTGCGCACCACATAATCTCGAATGCGTCGTGCACGACGAACTGTCTCGCACCGGTGGCGAAAGTTGTGCACGAGAAGTTTGGCATTAGTTCGGCGCAGATGACGACGATTCATTCGTACACGAACGATCAGCAACTGCTGGATCTGCCGCACAAGGATTTGCGGCGTGCGCGTGCGGCGGCGTTGTCGATGATTCCCACTTCGACCGGCGCCGCGAAAGCGGTTGCGTTGGTGTTGCCGGAGTTGAAAGGAAAGTTTGACGGCATCTCGGTGCGCGTGCCGACGCCGAACGTTTCGCTGGTTGACGTGGTGATGAACCTGGAGACCGAAACGACGGCGGAAGACGTGAATCGCGCCTTCAAGGATGCGGCGAATGAAGAGCTGCGTGGCATTCTTGATTTTTCCGAAGAGCCGTTGGTCTCGGTTGATTACAAACGCAATCCGAACTCGTCGATCGTCGATGCGGAGTACACGAAAGTGATTGGCGGAAAGATGTTGAAGGTGCTTTCGTGGTACGACAACGAGTGGGGCTACTCCTGCCGCGTGCGAGATCTGATCAAGTACATTGCGGGGAAAGGACTGTAAGCATTGTCGATTTTCGATTGCCGATTTTCGATGGTGCTTCTGGTGCTTCTTGGTGGCTAAACTTTCGATCAAAGACATTCCGCTTCATCGACAACCCGTTTTTGTTCGAGTCGATTTCAACGTTCCGATCAAGGATGGAAAGGTTGACGATGACACGCGCATCCGCGCGTCATTGCCGACTATCAACTATGCGACCGAGCAGGGCGCCCGCGTGATTCTCGCTTCGCACCTGGGCCGGCCGAAGGGTCAAAGGGTAGAGAAGTACAGCTTGCGACCGGTGGCGCAACATCTTGCCGAGTTGTTGGAACAACGAGTTGCGTTTGCTGAGGACTGTGTCGGAGGGCCGGCCGAATCCGTTGTCCACGCTTTGGCTGATGGTGACGTGGCGCTACTCGAAAACCTGCGTTTTCATCCCGAAGAAGAGAAGAACGACGACGGATTTGCGCGACAGTTGGCGGCGCTTTGCGAGGTCTACGTAGACGACGCCTTCGGCGCAGCGCATCGCGCGCACGCGTCGACTGTGGGCATCACGCATCATGTTGCGAAAGCGGCGGCCGGGTTGTTGATGGAGAAAGAGCTCGAGTACCTCGGGCGGGTGCTTACCGATCCGGAACATCCGTTTGTCGCAATACTCGGCGGTGCGAAGGTGTCGGACAAGATTCCGGTCATCAATGCATTGATCGATCGCGGCGTTGACAAGCTTCTGATCGGCGGCGCGATGGCTTACACGTTTCTTAAAGCGGAAGGCTTTACTGTTGGCAAATCGCTGGTTGAAGACGCGATGCTGGACACAGCGCGCGAGATCAAGCAGCGAGCGGAAGAGAAGGGAATTGAGTTTCTGCTGCCGACTGACCATCAGGTGGTTGACAGTTACGAACCCGTCAAGGGAGAGAAGATCGTTACCAAGACGATCCCGATCGAGTTTACCAACATCGGATTGGTGGGCATGGACATCGGTGTTGAGACGGTCGCGCATTTCTCGTCCGCATTTCAAGATGCACGCATGATCATCTGGAATGGTCCGATGGGCGTGTTTGAAGAGCCTCCGTTTGATCAGGGAACGATCGGGATCGCGAAGGCTGTGGCTGAAGCAGCGGATCGCGAGGCGACGGTGATCGTTGGTGGTGGAGATTCTGTATCGGCTGTAACCCGCGCGGGCGTTGCCGATCGCATCACGCACATCTCAACCGGCGGCGGTGCGACGTTGGAGTTTTTGGCGGGTGAAAAGCTGCCGGGCGTCGAAGCGTTGACAGATAAGTAGGACAGACATTCCTGTCTGTCTTCTTAAAGTTTTTGTCTTCTTGAGCCTTTACCTGACTGACAGGCAAGAATGCCTGTCCTACAAATATGCGCAAACCTGTAATCGCCGGAAACTGGAAAATGTACAAGACGCTCAGCGAGTCGGTTGAGACTGCGCTGGCGTTGAAACCGCTGGTGGCGAACGCGAATCACTGTGAAGTCGTCATCGCGCCTGTTTTTAC
>Ga0187894_10003637_pt1 | contig 17074 bp, 6 predicted proteins | sample GBC1701081metaG_FD_136650 | JGI IMG/M metagenome (GOLD analysis project Ga0187894, IMG submission 136650) | White microbial mat communities from a lava cave in the Kipuka Kanohina Cave System on the Island of Hawaii, USA - GBC170108-1 metaG ...
CGCCTTCACCAGCTGCTCCATGATGCGCGACACGCGCGCCAGCATCTTGAAGGCCGGCGGCAGCGTATCGCCGCGGATCGCCTCGATGGCGCCCGCCAGCTCATGCAGGATCAGCTTCATCCACAGCTCGGTCGTCTGGTGCTGGATGATGAACAGCATCTCGTTGCGATCGCCCGAGAGCGGCTGCTGCGCCCCCAGGATCTTGTCGAGCTGCAGATAGTCGCCGTAGGCGATGTCCTGGCTCACGATCGTCTCCTTGTTTCTGTCGTCCTGAGCGAAGCGAAGGACCCGTTAGACCGGCGGTTCGCACGAGATTATCGATGACGCACGTGCGTCAGTAAGCCCCTCCCGTGCGACACGACGGCATAACAGGTCCTTCGCTTCGCTCAGGACGACACAACCCACGACCTCTTCCTTCACGTCACGCTGCCGGGTGGCGGCAGCGGTACGGCGCGCCAGGCGCCGGACCGCAGGATGTCCTCGACCGCCGCCACGGCATCCCAGATGTCGACATAACGCACGTAGAGCGGCGCGAAGCCGAAGCGCATCGCGTCAGGTGCCCTGAAGTCGCCGACGATCCCGCGCGCAATCAGCGCCTGCATGACCTGATAACCGGCGGCATGGGTGATCGAGACGTGATTGCCGCGCCGCGCACCATCGCGCAGCGTGGCGAGGCCGCAGTCCAGCGCCGCCAGGCGCTCGTCGTAGAGCCGGATCATCAGGTCGCCTAGCGCGCGGCCCTTGGCCTGCACGTCGCGCATCGCGATGCCGTCGTAGGCGTCGAGCGCCGCCTCGAAGGCCACGTTGGCCAGCATCTGCGGCGTCGAGCACAGCATGGCGCGGATGCCCTCGGCGCGCGCAAACGCAGCGTCGAACTTGAACGGCGCGGCATGACTGAACCAGCCGGTCAGCGGCTGGTCGAGCGCCGCCAGATGCCGCTCGGCGACATAGACGTGCGAGGGCGCGCCCGGCCCGCCGTTGAGGAACTTGTAGCCGCAGCCCACGGCGAAATCCGCTCCGTCGGCATCGAGCCGCAGTTCCACCGCGCCGCTGGAATGTGCCAGGTCCCAGATCACCAGTGCGCCGCGCGCCTGGATGGCAGCCGTGACGGCCGCCATGTCCTGGATCTCGGCCGAGCGGTAGTTGACGTGCGACAGCTCGGCCAGCGCCGTGTCGTCGTCCACGGCGGCTGCAACCTCGCCGGCCGGCACGTAACGCACCGTCATGCCGTGCATGCGCGCGACGCTGTCGACGATGTGGTTGTCGGAGGGGAAGTTGCCCTGCTCGGCCACGATCGTCTTGCGCCCGGGGCGCATCCGGATCGCCGCCACCAGCAGCTTGAAGAGATTGACCGAGATGGTGTCGGTCACCGTCACGAGATGCGGCGCGGCGCCCAGGATCGGCGCCAGCTTGCGCCCGATGCGTCCCGGCGATTCGTACCAGCCGGCCGTGTTCCACGAGCGCACGAGGCCACGCCCCCATTCGTCCGTCACCGTCGCCTGCACGCGCTCGGCGACGCCACGCGGCAGCGCGCCCAGCGAGTTGCCGTCGAGATAGTTGATCCCGTCGGGCAGGATGAAGCGCGCCCGCGCCGACGCCAGCGGATCGGCAGCGTCCTGTCTTGCGCAATCCTCGCGGCTCAACGCCATGCCGCTGCTCCTCTTGGTTCCCCTGTCATCCCGAGCGCAGCGAGGGATCTCCTGCGGAAGACGCACCGCGTACCATTCGCGGGAGATCCCTCGCTACGCTCGGGATGACAGCATGAGTTCGCTATGGTCCTGGAATCAGGGTGCCGACTTGGTAGGCTGATGCCAACCAACACGTTGTCGGAGATACACCCATGGCCCGCACGCCCCTCTTCCGCGCCTTTCGCCGTCACTGGCGGGCAGCCGCGGTTTCCGATGGGGGCCTGACGCGGCGGGCGTTCCTTGCCAATACGGCGCGCCTGGGCGCCGCCGGCATGATCGCGGGCCCGCTCGCGGCCTGCGCCGACCCACAGCGCTCGTCCGATCCGCCCGTGGTGATCGTCGGTGCCGGTGCCGCCGGCCTGAGCGCCGCCTATGCCCTGGGCCGGACCGGCGTTCCAGCCGTCATCTACGAAGCCTCGGGCCGCGTGGGCGGCCGCATCTGGACGCTCAACGGCTTCAATGCCGATGGCCAGTTCGTCGAAATGGGCGCCGAGTTGGTCGATACCGACCATACCGCGCTGCGCCGGCTGTGCGGCGCACTGGGTGTCGGCCTGCAGGAATTCACCGTCCCGACCGGCGACGTAGCCAGCGAACTGTTCCATATCCGCGGCCAGATCTACAGCGGTGCGCAGTTCGAACAGGGCCTGAAGCCGCTGCTGCGCGCCGTGGCGCGGGCCCAGAACGAGATCACGGGCGGCCGCGGCAAGTTCGTGCCGATCACCTACGCCACACCGATGAACGCCGCGGCCTACGACACCATGACCCTGGCCGCCTTCCTCGACCGCCAGACCGACGTCGATCCCTGGGTGCGCGAGGCCGTGCGCATCGCCTATGTCGGTGAGATGGGTGGCGAGACCGAGGCCCAGTCGGCGCTGAATCTGATCGGGCTGATGGATCCGGCAACCGACAGCCTGTACGGCGACAGCGACGAAGCCTGGCGCATCGCCGGCGGCAGTTCGTCGATGATCGACGCGCTGCGCGATGCCATCGTACGCCAGGCTGGTGGCAACGACGACGCCGTCCTGCGGTTGCGGCACGAACTGATCGCGATCCGCGACGATGGCCGGCAGCTGACGCTGACCTTCCGTCATGATGGCCGGTCGGTCGTCGTGGCGGCCGCGCGCGTGCTGCTCGCCCTGCCCTTCTCGGTTCTGCGGCACGTCGACGGCATCACGGCGCTTGATCTGCATCCGCTCAAGACGCGCAGCATTGCCGAGTACGGCTACGGCGCCAATACCAAGCTGATGTCCGATTTCTCGACGCGGGTCTGGCGGACGGCGTCCAATCGGCTGCCGGCCTATGACGGTTTTCTCCTCACTGACACAGGCCAACAGAGTTTCTGGGAGACCAGCCGCGATCAGAAGGGCCAGCATGGCATCCTCACCAATTTCCTGGGCGGCAAGGCTGCCGCCGGTTTCACCGCTGCCCATCAGGCGGTGCCGATCACCTTCCTCGCGACCCTGGATCCGCGCCTGCGGCCGGCCTTCACCGGCATCCAGACGTTCATGAACTGGGACAAGTACCGCTTCAGCCGCGGCGCCTACTCATGCCCTCGGCCGGGCCAGTACACCGGCTTTCTCGGCATCGAAGCACAACCTGAACTCGGCGGCCGCCTGCTGTTCGCCGGCGAGCACACCAGCATTGCTTACAGCGGCTTCATGAATGGCGCCGTCGAAAGCGGCCTCCGCGCCGCCCGGCAGGCGCAGGGACGCTGGGCATAGGACCCCTCGCAACAGCGCGGCAGAAAAGGCAGATATGGCCAGAAAATCTTTTTCTCTTTTTATTACAATGTATTGTTTAACGTTCTTAAGACTGGCCAGATGACGGCAGCGAATGGCAGTTAAGGCCAGAAAATCGCCAGGAACGCAGCCATCCCGAGCACAGCGAGGATCCAGGCGCCGTTCTAGATCCCTCGCCGCGCATGGGATAACAGCCTCGCATGGTACTTCATTCTCTTTTAGAGTACAAGTATTTTCGACAGTTTGACGTGCCAGCCAAAGCGCGGACACCGGATCGCGTCCCCTCGGCGCCGGGAGTCACGTGGCCGGACACAACGCCCGCCTACCACCTGATTCTAAGTCCGGCGGTGCCCTTGTAGCTGTAGCTGTCGCTGAGATTGGCGAGACTGGCGCGGGCAGACACCTCGCCAAAGATCGCGATACGATCGTCGTCCCAGCTCAGAGCGCCGCCCAGGCCGATGCTGCCCCAAAGCTGATCGCTGGTGCTGCGCAGGCGCGTGCCGCTCAGGCTGACATCCGTCTTGTCGAGGAACTCGTGATACAGGTTGGCGATGCCATAGAGGCTGGAACGGATCGGGCGGCCGTCCTCGTCCTTGCGGGTCGAGCGGTAATCGATCGCCAGCCCCAGCCGCCCGGTCAGGCTGTCGCCCTTGCCCAGCTTCACGCGCGCGCCGAAGCGATCGGTGAAGCTCTGGACGTCGATCGACGAGTAGACCAGCTGCGCCTGCGGCGTCAACGACCAGTCGCCGTCGAGTGCGAAGCGCTGTCCGGCCTCGACGCCCACCGCGTAGCCCAGCGCGCTGTTGCTGTTGGCGAGACGGCCGGCCAGTCCTGACCGCAGCTTGCTGCTGTACAGACTCATCTGCGTCTGGGCGTCGACGTAGAAGCCGTTCGATCCCAGCCAGCTCAACGTCGCACCGAGGCTGTAACCCTCGGTGCTGATGCGACCGTTGCCGTAGAAAGACCGTACCGACGCCGAGGCCTGGCTGTACTGGAAGGTGAAGCCACCGAACAGGCGCCCTGCTCCATTGTCCACGAACAGGCCATCCAGCCCGGCCTGCATCTTGAACTGGTCGGCCTGCCAGCGCGAACCCGTCGTCGAGTGGTCCGGCTCGACCCGGGTGTGCTCGCCTTCGATGCGGCCCCACATCACGCCCTGCGGTCCTGTCGTGCCGCCGGGCGCAGTCGGTGAACCCGCTACCGGCGGAGTCTCACGCGAGTAGCGCTCACCGACGCGCTGGCGCATGGTCGGCAGGCCGTTCAGTGCCAGCAGGACCTACGGATAGACCTCATAGAGCGGCGCACCCGGCTGATAGAGCGGGCCGCTGGGCGTCCCTGGCGCCGGGTTGGTCAGCGCCGAGCGCAGGTACCAGTCGCCGTCCGTCGGTGTCGACACGCCGTTCTTCTGCAGCGTGTACGAATAGGCGCCGGCGACGATCGCAGGCTGGCCCTGGAAGATGTAGTCGCTCTGCAGCGTGAAGACGCCATTCGACGCGCCACCCACGTCGACGACCTTGATGCCTTCCACCGTCTGCGCGCCTGTGCCGCCATTGTTGATGACGCGCACGGTCGTGGTGCCGGCCGTGTTGCCGGTGACGACCAGGCGATCGGTCGACGAGTTGTCACCGCCCAGCACGGTCTCGATTTCGATCGTGCCGCCGGTGCCGGTGTAGTTGCCGACCACCGTCAGGGTGCCGATCGAGTTGCCGGGCGCCACCACGCCGGCGTTGGTGGTCGTGCAGATGAAGCCGGTGCCTTGGACCCGCCCGCCGGCGAGCACATTCACATCGCCGCACAGCCTGCCATTGACGGCGAGCGTTCCCGCTGCCACCGACGTCGTGCCGGCAAAGCCGGAGCTATCGCCAGTCAGCGTCGTCATGCCCGATCCGATGTGTCGAATGGCACCGCTGCCTGAAATGACGCCGTTGTAGGTCACGTTGTCCGACCGATTGAAGGCCAGCGTGCCGTTGTTCGCCACGTTGCCCACGATCGAGCCGGTCGTACCGCCGTCGCCAAGCTGCAGCGTGCCCGCCGTGATGGTCGTGCCGCCCGTATACGTATTGTTGCCGGTCAGGATCAGCGCCGCGCTGCCGCTCTTGGTCAGCGCCCCCACCCCACTGATCGGGCCCGACAGCGTGCGATCGGCATCGGTCTGGAACGTACCGCCACCGGCGTTCAACGTCACGGCGCGCGCCGAGCTGAACGTCGCCGTGTTCTGCAAGGTGCCGCCGTCGAAGGTCACGCCGCCGCTGGGGTCGCCGAGGTTGGCGTCGCGGGAAACGCGGATCACGCCGCCTTCGATCACCGTACCGCCGGTGTAGGTGTTGTTGCCGGTCAGCACCAGGGTGCCAAGGTCTGATTTGACCAGCGTGGAACTGCCCGTCAGCACGCTGTCGATCGTGGCCACGTAGTTGGCGCCCTCGATCGTGCCGTCGCCGACGCGGATGATGCTGCGCCCGCCGGTGAGCTCCAGCGGCCCGCCGGCGATGCGATAGCCGTCGGTGGCGAACTGCAGGCCCGAGGCCCGCACCTGGCCGTTCACGTTGTCGATGGTCACCGTCCCGGGCAGGCCGGCAAAGATCGCGAACGTAGCATTGGCGAAGGGCGCGTTGATGGCGCCGGTATCATTGGTCCAGAAGTCGTTGTCGTTCAGGCGCCAGGTGCCGTCGCCGCCACGGATCGCGTTGTCGTTCAGACCGGCCGGTGGCGGCCCGTCCCAAAAGCTGAGCTGCACGCCGGTCTGGTTGACCAGGTTCACCTGCTGGGCGACCGACGTCTGCACCAGGAAACTGCCGGCCGGCAGCGCGCCGAGTTCCAGGGTCCTGTTGGTCAGGGTGCCGGTGTAGCTGATGACCCGGTAGATGCCGGGGTTGAAGTTGCCGCCGGCCGACTGGGTCACGTTCAGCGTGCCGTCCAGCACAAGATCGCCGCCGACTTTGGTGTGGTCGTTGAACGGCCCGCCGACCACGTTTGCTTGGCCGAAATTGTAGTTCAGCGCCGTGCCGCTGCCGAGAGAGAGATTGCCGTTGATGGTGAGCGTTCCCGGCGCATTGCCGAGGTTGCCGGGGTTGAGCGCACCGCCATCGGCCACGATGACACCGCCACCGATGGTGCCGATGCCGCCCAGAGTCGCCCCGCTGTTGACGGTGGTCAATCCGCTCGCTGCCGACTGGTCGCCGTTGACGATGAGGCTACCGGCCTGAACGTTGGTGGAGCCGCCATAGCTGTTGGTGCCGGTCAGGATCGTCGTGCCGCCTCCGAGCTGATTCACGACGCCGCTGCCGGAGATCACACCGTCGAACGTCACCGTGTCGCCGCGGTTGAAGGCCAGCGTGCCGTTGTTGGCGACGTTGCCGACGATCGAGCCCGCGTTGCCGCCGTCGCCGAGTTGCAGCGTGCCGGCCGCGATCGTCGTACCACCGGTGTACGTGTTGCTGCCGGTCAGTGTCAGCGTCGCCGCACCGCCCTTGGTGAGCGCGCCTGCACCGCCGATCGCACCGCCCACTGCGAGATCCGCCGCGGTCTCGAATGTGCCGCCGCCGGCCAGCAACGTCACGCCGCGGCCGGTAGCGAAGGCAGCCGTGTTCTGCAGCGTGCCGCCGTTGAAGGCAAGCACCCCGGCCGCGTCGCCCAGGTTGGCGTCGCTCGACACCGACACCGTGCCGCCGTTGATGACCGTGCCGCCGGCATAGGTGTTGGTGCCTGTCAGGACCAGCGTGGCAGTGCCGGTCTTGGTGAGCGTGCCGGTACCGCCGACCGCGTTGCTCGCCGTCAGGTCGGCGTCGGTCTGGAAGGTACCGCCGCCGGCCTGCAGCGTCACGCTACGCGCCGTGATGAACGACGCCGTGTTGCGCAACGTGCCGCCATCGAGGCTCAGCGCGCCTGCCGCATCGCCCAGGTTGACGTCGCTTGACACCTGCAGCATGCCGCCGTTGATCGCGGTGCCGCCGGTGTACGTGTTGGCGCCGCCCAGGACCAAAGTGCCGAGATCGGTCTTCACCAGCTGCGTGCTGCCAGTCAGGTTGGCCGTGATGGTCGCGACATAGCTTGCGCCGGGCGCCGTGCCGTCGCCGACACGGATGGTCGACTGCGGGCCGACCAGCACAAGGTCGCCGCCCTGGAGCACGTAGCCGCCGGTGGCGAACTGCATGCCCGAGGCGCTGACCTGGCCCGGGCCGTTGTCGACGGTCACCGTTCCAGCCGTGGCGGCAAAGATGGCGAACGACCCATCGGCCCACCCGGCGTTCACCATACCGCCCGAATCCGTCCAGTTGTTGTTGCCGCTCGCGTTCTGCCACACGCCGTTGCCGCCGTTGACCGCACTGTTGTTCTTGGGGCCGGCATCGCCGTCCCAGTAGGTCAGCGTGAGTCCGCCGGTGTTGACCAGGTTCACCTGATTGGCGATCGAGGTCTGGACGCGATAGTTCGGGTCGGTGACGGTGAGGCCGCTGTCGGTGAGCGCACCGGCATAGTTGAAGACGCGATAGACGCCCGGGCCGAACGTGCCGCCCGGGCTGGTCGTGACGTTGATCGTACCGTCCAACCGGAGATCACCGCCGATAGTGACCAGATCGTTGAGCGGCCCGCCAGGCACGTTCGCCTGCCCGAAATCGTAGTTCAGGATCGACAGGTCGTTGAGCCTGAGACCGCCGTTGATGGTGAGCGTACCTGGTGCGCTGCCGCCGCCGCCGGGGCTCAGCACACCGGTATTGAGCACGATGACATCGCCGCCGATGGTGCCGGTGCCGCCCAGCGTGGCGCCGCTGTTGACGGTCGTGAGCCCATTGGCGGCAGACTGGTTGCCGTTCACCAGCAGCGCGCCGGCCCGCACCTCGGTCACACCGGTGTAGTTGTTGGTGGCGGTCAGGACCGACGTGCCGCTGCCGGCCTGGATGACCGCACCGCTGCCCGAGATGGCACCATCGAGGGTCAAGGTGCCCGTGCGGTTGAACGCGAGTGTGCCGTTGTTCAGGATGTTGCCGGCGAGCGTGCCGCTGGCGCCGCCGTTACCGATCTGCAAAGTGCCGGCCCCGATCGTCGTGCCGGCGCTGTAGCTGTGATCGCCGGTGAGCGTGAGCACGCCGCCCAACTGCTTGTCCAGGGCCTCGAAGCCGCCGACGCTCAGGCCGTCGATGGTGCGCGGGCCGGCGTTGTTCACCCGCAGCGTGTCGGAGCCCGCGCCGCCATTGACGCCGGCGCCGCTCAGCACGCCGCCGTCGTTGAGGGTCAGGGTGTCGTTGCCGGTGCCGAGGTCCAGGACGCTGGCGCCCGTGTTCAGCGTGCCGGCCAGGGTCACGCTATCGTTGCCGCCGCCGAGATCGCCGTTGGCTCGCAGCGTGCCGCCACCGTTGACGTTGATGGTGCTCACGCCGCCATCGCCGGTGATCGTCGCGGTGGTCGGTCCCGTCGCCTGCACCGTGCCGTTCACTGTGAGTGTGCCCGTGCCGTTCATCGCGATCGTCGGCGTGGTGAGCCCGCCATTCACCTGCAGCGTGCCGGCGTCGATCCGGGTGGCGCCGATGGCGTTGCCGGCGGCGGTCAGCACCGTGGTGCCGGTGCCGATTTGCGCAATGGAACCGGGGCCGCTCAACAGTCCGGTAAAATTGAACGTGTCGCTGCGGTTGAATGACAGCGTCGATGTCGCCGCGGCGACGATGACGTTGCCGGCGCCGGCATTGCCTGTGGTGCCGCCGATGCCGATCATCAGGTTGCCGTCGTTGATGACGGTGTTGCCGGTATAGGTGTTGTTGCCGGTGAGCGCCCAGGTGCCGCTGTCGTTCTTGGCCAGCGTGGTTGCGCCGGTGCCGGCATCGCCGATCGCACCGCCCATGATGTTGAGGCCAGTGTTGGTGCCCCCCAATGCGATGGTGCGCGCCTGATTGTTGGTCTGCAGCGTCACCGGGCTCGTGTTGCTGAAGACGACCGGGCCGGTGCCCGCCGACTCGATGAAGGTGACGCCCGGAGCGAGCGTGAACCGGCGATCGGTCGTGTCGCCGGCGCCGGTATAGCGCAGCGTCGAGCCGTTGCCGATCACCAGGTTGGCCGCCGCGTTCGACGAAGCGCCCAGACTACTCGGCTGGCCGCCGTCGGCGAGCTTGTCGACACCCAGCACGCCGCCGCTGATGGTGGTGACGCCGGTATAGGTGCTGGCCGGATTCCTCAGGATCCAGGTGCCGGCGCCGGTCTTGGTCAGCGAGGTCACTCCGGTACCGTTGTCCGCGAGCTGCGGGGCAAAGCTGTTGTTGCCGGTGTTGGTCCCGGTGAGAGTCAGCGTGCGCGCCGTGTTGGTGCCCGCCACGATCACCGAGGCGGTGCTGCTGAAGGCGATCGCGCCGGTACCCGACGCATCGAGCGTACCGCCGGCAGTCCCCAGGGTGAACTGGCGGTCGGTGCTGCCGCCGGCGCCGATGTAACGCAAGGTGCCGTTGATGATCAGATTGCCAGCGGCCGCAGTGGAAGCGCCGATCGAACTGTTGAGGCCGCCGTCGTTCAGGCAACTGACGGCCAGCACGCCACTGTTGATGGTCGTGGCGCCGGTATAGCTGCTGTTGCAGCCGGTGAGCTGCTGGACGTAACCACCCCCGCCGCTTTTGGTCAGGCCGCCGCTGCCGCTGATCACGCCGGCGTAGGTTGGCGTTCCGCCCCCGGGGAAGTTCAGCGTCAGGGTGGCGCCGCCCAGTGCGGTGTTGCCGCCGTTGACACCGCCGCCGCCGAGAGAGCCAACGGTGATGTCGAAACCATTCAGGTCCAGCAGCACGCCTGCGGTGTTGTCCAGGGTGATGCCACCGCTGCCGAATGCCGTGTTCGAGCCGGCGCGCAGAACGCCGCCGGTGACCTGGGTACCGCCGGTGTAGGTGTTGTTGCCGGATAGCACCAGCGTGCCGGCACCATCCTTCCTTAGGCTACCGCCACCGATGATCGTTCCGCTGAACGTCAAGGTGGCGGCGGCGTCGGCGACGCGGACGGCGCCGATGCCCGCGGCCAGTTGGAAGCCGCGGTCGGTGGTGACGGTGCCGCCGGTATAGGCCAGCACAGCATTGTTGAAGACCAGGTTGGTGGCGGCATTGTTGGAAGCGCCGATGCCGCTGGCGGTGCCGCCGTTGGCGAGGCAGTCGACGCTCAGGGTACTGCCCTGAATGCTGGTGGGACCAGTATAGGTGTTGTTGCAGCCTGAGAAGGCCTGGTTGCCGCCAGCGGTGCGCAGGATCCCGCCGGTGCCGCTGATCGTGCCGGCGAACGTCCCGTTGCCGCCCTGGAGGCCCAGAGTAGCCGAGCCCAGGGTCACATTGCCACCGCTGGCGCCGCCACCGATGAGCGGGCCCACCGTGTTGTTCAAGCTGTTCAAGTCCAGCAGCACGCCAGCGCTGTTGGCCAGGGTCATGGGGGCGGCAAGGCCGAACGCCTGGCTGGAACCGGCGCGCAGCGTGCCGGCGTTGACGACGTTGCCGCCGCTGTAGGTGTTGGTGCCCGACAGCACCAGCGTACCGGCGCCCTGCTTGGTCAGAGCGCCGGGTCCCACGGCCACGCCGCTCAGCGTCAGCGTGGTCGCGGCATCGCTCACGTCGATAGTGCCGCCACTGGCGCCGAGCGTGAAGCCGCGATCGCTGCTGACCGTGACGCCCGTGTATTGCAGGCCACCGCCGTTAAGGACCAGATTGGCTGACGCGTTGCTGGAAGCGCCGATGCCGCTCGCCAGGCCGCCGTTGGCCAGGGTGCTGACCGAAAGCCGGCCGCCGGTGATCGTGGTGATGCCAGCATAATCGTTGGCGCCGTTGGCCAGCGTGAGCGTGCCGGCACCGCTCTTGGTGAGATTGGCGTCGTCGGGGCTGGTGACCAAGCCGGTGAAGGTCAGATTGGCGGCGGCGCCGGTGACCTCGATCGTGCTGCCGAGGATGGCCCCGGACCTGGCGACGGTGAAGCCGCGGTCGCTGGTGGTGGTGGTGGTGCCCGTGTAGCGCAGCGTGCTGCCTTCCAGCACCAGGTTGGACGAGTCGGCGGCAGAGGCACCGATGCCGCTGGCCACGCCGCCATCGGCGATAGCGCCGACCGACAAGATACCCTGGAGCACGCGGGTGGCGCCGGTATAGCTGTTGCCGGCGTTGGTCAGGGTGACCAATCCGGTGCCGGCCTTGATGAACTCCACGCTGCCGCCGTTGTCGGCGATCCTCGATGCGATGATGACGTTGCTCGACGCGCCGCCGTTCTGAAGGATGGCCAGGGGGCCGCCACCGACGCTGCCGGTCAGGGAGCCGCCGGTGATTGTCTGGGCGGTGTTGCCGATCGACGGCGCCACGATGATGGTGCCATCCACGCCCAGGGTGTTGCCGCTGCCGATGGTCACCGTGGACGCCGCCGCCGCGGTGTAGCGCAGGCCGCCGAGCTGCACGCTGCCGGTCACCGTGCCGGCATAAGGCGTGTTGGCCGCCCCGCCCGCATCGCTGATGAATTCGCCGTTCAGCCAGTTGGCGGCGTTGTCCTTGTCCGAGTAGTCCGCCGCCGTAAAGGCGGTGATGTTGCCGCCGACGACCTTGGCATAGTCGGTGCCGTTGACCGTCGCCCAGCCGCCCAGCGCCGTGTTGGTCGTCGTGATGTTGCCGTTGGCCGGCAGCCGGAAGTCGATCAGCCCGCCGGTGCGGGTGACGGCGCCGAGATTGAGCGTCATGCTGCCGCCGGTGCCGGACCTGGCGTCGATGACGTTGTTGCTGGCGGTGATGTTCAGGCCATCGAAAGTCTGCGTGTTGGCCGCGCTGTTGGCGCCGAGCACCGTGAGCGTGCCGCCGCTCATGTTCAGAGTGGATGCGCCGGCGATGATGTTGCTGGCCGGCGCCCCGGCGGCGCGGAAGTCCAGACTCAGGGTGCCGCCGCCCAGTGTGGTGTCGCCGGTGTAGGTGTTGGCGCCGGTCAGGGTCTGGCTGCTCGCGCCGCGCTTGATGAGGCCGCCGCTGCCGGTGATGTTGCCGGCGTAGCTCGCACTGACTCCCGTCCCTGCCTCCAGGGTCAGGCTCGCGCTGCCCAGGTTGACCGTGCCACCGGTACCGGACAGCGTTGGAAACGTCATGCCGATGCTGTCGAGGTCCAGGGTGCCACCGGTGACCCGGAGGTCGTTCATCACGCCGAAAGCCTGGGCGTTGCCGGCACGCAGGGTGCCGCCGTCGACGATGGTATCCCCGGTATACGTGTTGGCCCCGCCGATCACCCAGGTGCCGGCACCGCCGCTTCTCAGACTGCCGGTGCCAGAGATGATGCCGGAGAACGTGTTGGGGGCACCGGTAAAGCTGCCGCCCAGGGTGACGGTGTTGGTGACGCCAAGGGCACCGCTCAGCGCGAGGACGCCGCTGCCGTCGTTGCGGAGGGTGCCGTTGTTGATCGTCCACGTCCGATTGCTGCTGCCGCCGCTGCCGGTGTAGCTAAGGGTGGCGCCGCTGCCGACGGAGGTGGCGCTGCCCGTGCCCAGGGAGCTGACGACGCCGGCGTCAGCCAGGGTATCGACGTGCACCACGACGTTGCCGCCAATAGCAGTGCTACCGCTGTAGGTATTTGCGCTCCCCAGGGTGATGTGGTTGCCCGCACTGCCGACGAGAATCAAAGGGCGGCCATTGTTGCTGCTGATCACACCCAGCAGATTCAGATCGGCGGTTACCGCATTGAACTGGGGACCATTGCCGGAACCACCACCCAACGCGATATTGCCAGTCAGGGTCAGCGCGCCCGTGCCGACATTGTTGAGGCTCGGCCGGGGACTGAAGGGACCTGTGCCGGGGTTGATGGTCCAGTCGCGGTTGGAGCTGTCGCCATCGCCGACGTAGTTGAGGTCGCCGCTGGTCTGGCTTGGATTGGCGAAGGCGATGTTGCCGTTGGCTGCGGTCGTCGGCGCCCCCAGCGCGCTCGCCACCCCCAGATCGCCGATCGAGCTGAACGTAACGGTGCCGCTGGTGATGACCACGGTTCGACCCGTGTAATTATTGGCGTCGTTGTTCAGGGCGACACCACCCGAAACCGTGAGGCCGCCCGTGCCGGTGAAAAAGGCACTGCCGACACCAGCCCCGGTGATACCCACATTGCCCGTGCCGGTCAGGTTTACCGTGCGGTTGAGGGCACCCGTTGCGATCAAAGAACTCCCCGCCTGGGCATTGATGACATTGCCGATATCGCCGAGGGCGGCGTTGCCGATAGCGCCGATGTTGAGGCTGCCGCTGGTCAGGTTGATAGAACCGATGAAGGCGTTGGCGGCGCTCAAACCCAGCACACCGCCATTGATGTCGATGCCGCCGTTGAAGCTGTTGCTGCCGGTCAGGTTCAAGGTGCCGGCGCCGGCCTTGGTCAACCCGCTGGTGCTGTTGATGATGGACGAGATGGTGGCGGTGCCGGTCGTGACCGAGATGGTCGGGTTGACGCCGGCCAGGGTGAGCGTGCTGCCGTTCAGCGCGTAGCCAGTGGTTTCGAACGTGATGTTGTGGACGGTGATCGGCACGCCCAGGGTCACCGTCCCGGCAGCGGTGCCGCCGAAGAAGGCATTGTCGAGCGCACCGTTGTTCCAGGCGCTGTAGGGACCGCTGACGCCGTCGCTGCTGGCACCCCAGAGGGGACCGGTCAAATCCCAGGCGCCGGAACCGCCGCGACCGACCGCGGTCGCGTTGGGATCCCAGAACAGGTTCTGCTGGCCTGCTGCCGGGCTTGCCGCCAACCCTGCCACGAGCACCCACAGCAGGAGCCTTGAAATAAAGGTCTGCCTTCTCTGGGCTGCGGAACCGCCGATCCGATCGGCCTTCGCGACGCACCGACCACGCTTGAACACGCCCCAACCCCCACTCGTCATTTTTAATGAAAATACAACTTATTGTGCAAATATTTTCTTTTTCACTCACTTCCATTTCGGAAAATTAATCTTGAAACAACAGTACAGTACCCGTTTTGGTTATCAGTTCAGTTTAGATTTGTGCCGGTTCCGGATGAAATGTGTGCATATTCGCTATGATGCGCCAGCATGCCCGACAAGCCACCAACTGCGAGCAGCGTTGCTACCGTGCAGCCAGCTGATGGGGGTGCGGGCGCCCGTGACATCGGTGTTCCACGGGGCGCCGCGATCGCCCGCATGCATTCCTCGGGGATATCACTCTCCGCTTTATCGCGGAGCGAAGACTCAGCGCCGGAAGTGCTTCGCCAGCCTCTCCAGTGCCGCGTCGAGCGTGGCGTCGTGCTTGCAGAAGCAGAAGCGCGCGAAATGCTGCGGCGCGCCCTGCCCCTGGTAGAAGGCGCTGATCGGCACTGCCGTCACGCCTGCTTCGACCGTGATGTGGCGACAGAAATCCTCGTCGGTGCCGTTGAAGCCCAGCGGGCGGAAATCCGACGTGATGAAGTACGTGCCCTGCGCGTCCATCACGTCGAAGCCGACGTCGCGCAAACCCTTGGCGAGGTAATCCCGCTTGGCCTGCAGCTCACCGGCGAGGCTGGCGAAATAGGCGTCGTCCTTGCGCAGGCCGTGCGCAGTGCCCCACTGCAGGTTGGGCGGCGTGGTGAAGGTAACGAACTGGTGCGACTTCAGGATCGGCTTCAGCACGTTGGGCGGCGCCGTGATGTAGCCCACCTTCCAGCCGGTGACACTGAACGTCTTGCCCGATGAGCCGATGCGCGCCGTGCGTTCGCGCATGCCGGGGAACGTCATCAGCGGGATGTGCGGGCGGCCATCGAAGGTGATGTGCTCGTAGACCTCGTCGCATACCGCGAACACGTCGTGCGCCACACACAGCTCGGCGATGAAGGCAAGCTCGTCCGCCGTGAACACCTTGGACGCCGGGTTCATCGGCGAGTTCAGCAGCAGCAGCTTGGTCTTGGGGCCGAAGGCGGCGGCGAGCTGCTCACGCGGCAATTCCCAGGCCGGCGGCTCGAGCCGCACGAACTTGGGGATGCCGCCGGCCCGGCGCACGATCGGCACGTAGGAGTCGTAGAGCGGCTCGAGCACGACCACCTCGTCGCCCGGCTCGATCAGGCCGAACAGGCAGTCGCCCAACGCCTCGGTAGCACCCGAGGTCACCATGACCTCGCTCTGCCAATCGACGTCCAGGTCGTAGAAGCGCTTGTTGTGCGCCGCCACGGCCTGGCGCAACTCGGGGATACCCAGCATCGGCGGATACTGGTTGTGGCCGGTCATCAGGTACTCGGCCGCCTTCCGGCGCACATCCTCGGGACCGGGATCGTCGGGGAAGCCCTGGCCGAGATTGACCGACTGGTGCTGCCGCGCCAGCGCCGACATCTGCTCGAAGATGGTATCGGCGTAGCTCCCCAGAACGCTGTTGCCCTGCTTCATCGACTGCAATCCACCTGTGGCGCGGCGCCACCCCGCCGGTCGCGCGCGCTGGGTTGTAGCGCAGTTCCCCGAGGTCGTGCAGGGGTGGATATGCCACGCACGGCTGGCCGGTGGCATGATACGACTCGACGGAACGGAGACGCGCACCCATGTCCGAGGCGGACAACCGAACCAAGCCGGCGGCGACAACGACGAGCTGGACCGTCCAGGCCCAGGCAGCGGTACCGGCTCGCGCAGCCGCCGCAGCAGCACCTCAGCCCGCGACCGGTCTGGATGACGACCTCACGATCGATCTGGGTGATGGCATTACCCTGCTGTTCGCAACACCGATGCTGCGGCTGGCGATGCCCAACGCTGAACCGGTCAATGCCGGCTTGCGGGCGCTCATCCTGCAGAAGGCCCAGGTGCATCCCGGCAAGGCCATCAGCAATATCGGCGGCTGGCAGTCCGGCAACGACTTGCTGGAATGGGATGCGCCGGAGATTGCGACGCTGAAGGGCTGGATCGTCGGCGCCGTGCGCCAGATGGCGCGGCACTCGCCGCTGTTCCGCAACCGCCCGCCCGGCACCACGACCTTCCACGCCCACGCCTGGGCCAACATCAATCGCAGCGGCCACTACAACCGCATGCACCTGCATCCCGGCGAGCACTGGTCGGGCGTCTATTACGTCGATGTCGGTCAGCCCGACCCGCAGATCCCCAACAACGGCGTCATCGAGTTCCTCGACCCGCGCCCCACGGCGCGCGCCATGCCGGTGCCCGGCTTCAAGTTCGACCGCGGTATTTCGGTGCTGCCGCAGCCCGGCATGCTGCTGCTGTTCCCGAGCTGGCTCGACCATTGGGTCAGCCCTTTCCAGGGGACCGGCGAGCGGATTTCCATCGCCTTCAACTGCACCCTTGGATAACCCGGCACGGAAAGCATCAATTGACCTTAATTTCATCAATTTGCATAAATTTCGGGCACGCCTACCGCGGAAAAGTGGGCTATAGCACCGCCCGCCGGCAACTGACTGGAGTTTGCGCAGCACTTCGTCAACGCTGGCACAGAACGTGCTGTTTGTGATGGCGCAGCGGCGCCGTCCGGCGGCCGTATGGTGGTGGTGCGGCTTCTGCGGACGGGCACGACGATGAAAAAGATCGAAGCGATCATCAAGCCGTTCAAGCTCGACGAAGTTAAGGAAGCGCTGAACGACATCGGGCTGAAGGGCATCACGGTGCTGGAGGCCAAGGGCTTCGGCCGCCAGAAGGGCCACACCGAGCTCTATCGCGGCGCCGAGTACGTCGTCGACTTCCTGCCCAAGGTGAAGCTCGAACTGGTGATCGAAGACGAGATGGTCGAGAAG
>Ga0187894_10003638_pt1 | contig 17069 bp, 17 predicted proteins | sample GBC1701081metaG_FD_136650 | JGI IMG/M metagenome (GOLD analysis project Ga0187894, IMG submission 136650) | White microbial mat communities from a lava cave in the Kipuka Kanohina Cave System on the Island of Hawaii, USA - GBC170108-1 metaG ...
CTAGTGTCCTGTCTCAGAAGTTCGCAGGCATGAAACCGCGGTGTCCGCGGCCCGAAGAGCCGCCTCGCATCGAGGTCCGTGGCAGTGGTTCATGTACATGAATCTCTAACTCAGGACACTAGCTGAAGGGGTTCTTGCGGGATTTCGCGTGGCGCCACCAGTCCGTGAACTGGTCCACGCTGTTCAAGCGCTTCCCCGAAAGGCGCTGAAGTGCGCGAAGTGTCGGCCACTGGAGGCGCTGCCAGCGCTGCGGGCGCTTCGAGAGGAGCTGGGCGACCTGGAGCGACTCGCGGAACGCGCGTTCGCGGAGACCGCGGTCGCACCGCGCGTAGCCACCGAGCGCGAGGAGCGCCTGCTCCGCGACGACGAGATCCGGGCAGTCGCGCGCCATGTCGAGGAGATTTGGGATCAGGTTCGCCGAGCCGAGCCGGTCCGCGGCCTCAAGAGCCGCGATCACGACCTTCTCCTCCCCCTTCCTCACCGAGCGCAGGAACGGCTCGACGTGCGCCGCGGCCCCGGGGGCCCCGGTGCGGCCGAGCGCGTGCAGCGCCGCCGTCGCGACCGCGCGGTCCTCGGCACGCGACGCCGCGCCGATCAGCGCGAGCAGCGCGTCCGCCTCCATGGGCGTGCACGGGTGAAGGAAGATCTCCCCGGCCTCCGCGACCAGCGGCACCGCGCGCGCCGCGTCGCCCGCGCCGAGCGCCGCCGAGAGCTCCGCCTGCACCTGCTCGCCCGGCGTCTGCAGTTCGTCCGCGGAGGCGACCGCGACGAGGAGCAGCAGCGCGAGCCTACGCATCGCGCGAGATCGCGAACGGCGGCCCGTACGTCTCGAACGCGCCGCGCGCGCTCGTGCGGAAGCCGGCGGCCGAGCGCCGCTTGACGAGCCGGTAGTCCATCCGTTCGATGCCGTCCGCCTCGAACCGGAAGGGCTCCGCGGGCGTCCACTCCTCGACGAACGTCTCGGCCGCGGGGCTCGCCCCCGCGACGAACCCGGCCTCGCCGAGCGCGGTGAACCGCACCGTGCCCGGCGGCGGCCCCCCAAGCCCCCCTACCTCGACCGTGACCGCGGCGCCCCACCCCGCGACCGCGCCCGCGAACCCCGAGGGCGCGCTCCCCGAGAACCGGTACCCCCGCCGCCGCGGCTCGCCGAGCGCGACGCGACGACCGTGGTACATCGCGACGGTCCGCCCGGCCCCGCGCTCGGTCTCCGCGACCTCGACGACGAACGAGAGCGACCCGTCCTCCTCGGGCCGGAGCCGCGCGATCACGCCGCCGAGCACCGAATCCGTGATCCGCGCGAGCAGCCGCGGCGGCCGGTCGCCGAGCCGCCCCCACGACTCGCGCTGGACGAACTCGCGCGCGCGCACCCGCTCGAGCGTCGTCCACACGCCGACGCGGCACGGGGCCTCGAGCCGCACCTCCTCGGCGCCCGCGCGCACGAGCAGGAGGACCGGGCGCGACGTCGCGGAGTCGGACCGCCCTTCGGCGGGCGCGAGGTGCTGCGGGGGACGCGGGTCGAGCGGAAGGCGCGTCGGCTGGAAGCGGAACGACGGCGCCTGCGACGCGCACGCCCCGAGCAGGAGGAGGATCAGGGGGCGCGGGGGCAAGGAGGTCCTCACCGTGCGAGAAGGAGCGAAGCCGCGCCGCACACGGCGGATGCTAGCACGAGCACGACCACGGCCTTCGGCACCGGGAACCCCGCACGCACGAGGCGGTGCGAGAGGTGGTCCGTGCCGCCGCGGAAGACCGGGCGGCGGCGCCGCACGCGCGAGACGCTGACGGCAACCACGTCCGCGATCTGGAGCGCGAACAGCAGGAGCACCGGGACCAGGAACCTCGTACGCACGCCCTCCGTCCCGAAGAAGCACCGGAGCGCGTCGAGGCCGAGGAGCGCGCCGACGAGGTGGCTGCCGGAGTCGCCCAGGTAGATACGCCCCGCAAGGAAGAGGACCGCGGGCATCGCCCAGAAGAGGAGCGGCGCGCCGGTCGAGGGCGAGATGTCGAGCAGGCGCATGAGCGCGATCGCCTGGACGAGGGCGACGCCGGGCAGGAGCCCGTCCATGTTGTCGAGGTAGTTGCAGGCGTTGACGAGGAAGAGGAGGAAGAGCGCGCCGAACGCGACGTACGCCGGCGGCAGGAGGAGGTACGCGGCGCCGACGGCGACGGCCGCCTGGAGCGCGAACTTGCTCGCGGGCTTCAACTCGTGGAGGTCATCGGCAAGGCCGACCGCGAAGAAGCCGAGGATCGCCACCGCCTGACCTGGCGAGAGCGGGAAGCCGAGCGCGGCAAGCGGCACGAGCGCGCCGAGGAGGAGGGCCGGGCCGCCGACGAGCGGGACAAAGCCCGCACCGAACCGGTCGCGGCGGCGGCGGGACACGAGGCCCAGCCGGTGCGCCGGCCCCGCTAGCGCGTACGCCGCCATGCCCGCGGCGAGCGTTCCCGCCGCCGCGAGGCACGTGAACTCGAAGGTGGTGAGGTCCTGTCCCTCGAAGAAGAGCATCGTCCGGCCCCCCCGCCCCCCGATTTGACGGCCCGCAGAACATACGCTACGAATCCGCGTCGGACAAAGCCGCGGAGAGGGGCCGCGGACCCCGTTGCGCATGGAAGCCGCCCCGTCGGCCCCCCGGATCGACCCGAGAGAGATCCCCCCGGATCCCGCGAGGGTCCTGCGCCGCCTGTTCCAGGACGGATTCGACGCCTACCTCGTCGGCGGCTGCGTCCGCGACCTGCTGCTCGGCCTCCACCCGAAGGACTTCGACATCGCGACCAACGCGCGGCCGCGCCAGGTGAAGCGGCTCTTCCGGAACAGCCGGATCATCGGGCGGCGGTTCCGCCTCGTCCACGTGCAGTTCGGGCCGCACATCCTCGAGGTCTCCACGTTCCGCGCGCCGCCGCAGCCCGACGAGGCGGACCCGATGATCCTCGAGGACAACGTCTTCGGGACCGAGGAGCAGGACGCGTTCCGGCGCGACTTCACGATCAACGCGCTCTTCTACGACCTCGAGCACGGCCGGGTCATCGACCACATCGGCGGCCTCGAGGACCTCGCCGCGCGGCGGATCCGGATGATCGGCGACCCCGACTTGCGGCTGCGCGAGGACCCCGTGCGCATCCTGCGCGCGGCGAAGTTCGCGGGGCGGCTCGGGTTCGAGCTGACGCCGGAGCTCGCCGCGGCGGCCCGCAGCCACGCGCGCGACCTCGCGAAGGCGGCGTCGCCGCGCGTGCTCGAGGAGATCTACCGGCTGCTTTCGAACCGGGGCGGCGCGCGCGCGTTCCGGCTCCTCGAGGAGCTCGGCGCGCTCCAGGTGATCCTGCCGGAGATCTCGCCGCCGCCCGAGTCCTTCTACCGCGCGGTCGAGGGGCTCGAGGTGCTCTCCGGCGGCGAGCGCGGCGGCATCCCGCAGTCGCTGATGATCGCGACGCTCCTCGCGCCCGCCGTGCTGCCGCGACTCGCGGCCGCGCCCGCGCACGACTACGAAGCGGTCGCGACCGACATCATGCGCCCGATCGTCCTCCGGCTCACGGTCGCGCGGCGCGACGCGACGATCGCGCGCCACTGCCTCGCGGCGCAGATGCGGCTCGGCGAACCCCCGGTGTCCAAAGCCGCGCGCCGGCTCGCCCACGGCGAGTCGTTCCGCGAGGTGATCGAGCTGAGGCGCCTGCTCGGACCGAGCGTCGCCGTGGACCCGGACCCCTTCCCCGAGTGGGAGGCGCTGCTCGGCCAACCGCGGGAAGAGGGGGGGCATGGGGGGCGGAGGCGTCGTCGGCGCCGCCGGCGGGGCCGGCGCGGCCATGGCGGCGGAGGCGGCGACGCGGGTCCGCCGCCCGCAGCCCCTTGAGCGGAAGCGCCGGGGCCGGTAAACACGGGGCGTGGCCACGACGGCGCGCGTCCTCCTGTGCACCTGCCCCCCGGCCGCCGCGGAGAAGGTCGCGAAGGGCCTCCTTGAGCGGAGGCTCGTCGCGTGCGTGAACGCGGTACCCGGCATCGTCAGCCGCTACTGGTGGAAGGGCAACCTCGAGCGCGACGACGAGACGCTGCTCGTGATGAAGACCGAGGCCGCGCGCGTGCCCGAAGTGATCGCCGCGCTCAAGGACCTCCACCCGTACGAGGTGGCCGAGTTGCTCTCGCTGCCGGTGGATGCGGGGGCCGAGCCCTACCTCGCGTGGATGAAGGACGAGACGCGCTGATCACCGCGCCGCGCGCGCGACGGTCACGCAGGAGCGGATCGTCTCGTCGAGCGGGACGCGCGGGGCGTAGCCGGTCAGCGCGAGCAGGCGCCGCACGTCGGGGCGGCGGTGGCGGATCGGGACGAAGCCCGGGCCGTAGGCGGGAGGTGCGGCGTCGATCTTCAGCCGCGGGTCCACGAGGTCGCGCACGCGGCGCGCGAGATCGAGGATCGTGATCGGCTCCGCGCGGCCGATGTTCACGAGCGTCCCCGCCCCCCAATCGCCCGCTGACTGGGCCGCCGGGGCCTTGGCGAAGGCAGAAGCCCCCTCCAGCAGTCTCCAGACGTACTCGGCCGCGTCCTTGGCGTCGAGAAAGCAGCGCGTCTGCGACCCGTCGCCGTGAACCGTGACCGGGCCGCCCGCGAGCGCCTGCCTCACGAACGACGGCAGCACCGCGCCGCCGCCCTGCCGCGCGCCGGTCACGTTGAAGAACCGCCCCACCGCGACCGGCAGCGCGTACTCGCGGGCGTAGGCGAACGCGAGCGCCTCGCCCGCCGCCTTCCCCGCGGCGTACGTGAACCGCAGCCGGTCCGGCGCGCCGAAGCCCAAGGGCTGCGTCTCGGAGAGCGGCTCGCCGGCGCTGTCCCCGTAGACCTCCGACGTGCTCGCGAAGAACACCGGCCGACGGGCGGCGGCCGCGTGGCGGAAGACGGTCTCCGTCCCGAGCAGGCTCTGCCGGAGCATCCCGGTCGGCCGCGCGAGGATCCTCTCGACACCGACGCCGGCGGCTAGGTGCACGACAAGGCTCGACCGGCGGACGAGCGAGCCCACGAGCGCGTCGTCGCACACGTCGCCGACGGTCAGCTCGATCCGCGGGTCCTGCGGGAGGTTGGCCGGGCTCCCGGTCGAGAGGTTGTCGAGGACGAGGACGCGCGCCTTGGCGAGGACGGCCCGCTCGACGACGGCCGACCCGATGAGGCCGCAGCCGCCGGTGACGAGGATTCCGTGGGACATGGAGGGACGTTGTAGCACGCGGGCCCGTAGTGAGACGCCGTTCCCCCCCTGCCCCCCTCAATCCGCACGCGGCGGAAGCCCGATAGGGATTCCGGGGCTGAGAATCATGGGCCGGCTGGACCGCTCCGGGCGCATCTGGATCCTGTTTTTCCTCACCGCGCTCTTCCGCGCGGCGGGGCTCGGGGTCGCGGCGCTCGCTCTTCTTCCGCGGTTCGGCGTGGATGGCCTTCCCGACGATCCGCTCCTGCTCGCGGCGGTCGCCGCGGCGGCGGGGTCGGCGCTCGCCGTGCGCGGCGCGGCGCGGCGCGGGTGGGTGGAGGCCGACGGGCTGGCGATGGCCGCATGCCTCCTCGCGCCGGCGGCCGCGCTCGCGCTCGCGATGCAGCGGACGGGGCTCCTCGAGAGCCCGTTCGTGCTCCTGCTCGGGGCGCTCGTCGCGACGGCGGCGCTCGCCCTGGCGCCGCTCGCGAACTTCCTCCTGCTCTCGGGCGTGGCGCTGATCCAGACGTTCGTCGTGATCGCGACGGCGGAGGGGATCCTGCCGGCGACGGGGCTCGAGACGCCGGTCGCGCTCCTCGGGATCGAGGTGGGGCTCCTCGGGCTCCTCGGCTACGTCGTGAACGGGCTCGCGTGGCAGCTGCGCGCGCAGCAGGAGGAGCTGGTCGCCGTCGGGCAGCGCGACCGCAGCACGGGGGCGCTCCGGGACAGTTCGTTCCGCGCGCGGCTCGCGGGGTTCCTCGAGCAGGCGCGGGGCAGCGGCGAGGGCGTCGCGCTGCTCCTCTTCGACCTGCCGGGCGGCGAGGCGATGCTCGCGGAGGCGGCGGTCGTGCTCCACGAGGCCGTGCGCGGCTCGGACCTCGCCGGCCGCGTCGGGGACGCGCGCCTCGCGGCGGCCGTCCGGCTGCCGGCGGCGGCGGCGGGCCCGAAGCTCGCGGCGCGCCTCGCGTCGCGGCTGCGCGCGCTCGGCATCCGCGACCTGCGGGTCGGCGCCGCGTTCCTCTCGGGCAACGAGGTCACGCCCGACGGGGCGGGCGCCGCGCTGCGCCTCTGGACCGAGGCCGAGCGGGTGCTCTCCGCCGGCCGCGTCGCGGTCGGCTGACGATCAACGGGGGGTGCGGGGGCGAGTGCGGCAGCGCTGCCGCACTTCGCGAGCTGCAATCCACGTCCCGGCAACGAGTTGCGGCGATCCCGCAGTCTGAGTGTCAGACCTCAGGCGGGCATTTGGGCGCGGATGATGTACTGCGTGATGAGATCGCGGTCTTTGTTCGTGATCTCCTGGAACTCGAGGCCCATGACGACGTGACCCTGATCGTCCTGGACCGACGAGGACCAGATCACGCGGGAGAGCGCCTTCACTGGGCGCTCCGCGTTCGGCAGCATGATATTGACGCCGATGTACATCTTGCGCGTGAGGAGCTTCGAGAGCCACGCGGGGTCCGGGAGCTTGCCGCGGAGCAGCAGCCCGCCGGCGCCCACGTTCTGGCTCATCCCCTCGTGCACGATCTCCATGTCCTTCGACGACATCTCGCGCGAGAGGAACTTGTAGCGGATCGGCACCGCCAGCGGCAGCCGGATGAACTGGCGCCTCTCGAAGTCGAAGGATGTGGTCATGGCGGCACTCCGGGCGCACGATGCACCCGTGTCGATCGCATCGGCCCTCCGGGCCCCCCCGCTTGAGCCCCCCGGGCCCCCACCGCCTCGAATCGGGACTACCGCGAGCGGACGAAGAGGTCCTCCGAACAGCCAAGATCGCGGAGGACCGCGCGGACCTCCTTCAGGAACCGGCGGCCGTCCTCGTAGTAGCCGGCCGTCGGCCGGAGCCCGCTCACGCGCGACCCGAAGAACCCGTTGAGCCCTTCCATGAAGAGCTCGCGGGTGTACTTCGCCGCCATCGACGCCAGCGCGCACGCGCGGTCGCTCGCGTCCGCCGCCCGGTCGAAGCGGATGCGGACCGTGCGGCCGCCGAGCGTGAGCCGGTAGCTCGACCGCGCGGCGGTCTCGCGCTCGGCGAGGATCGTCGAGGGGCCGAGCTCGGCGAGGAGGAGGCCCGCGTAGCGGTTCCGCCCGCCGTGCTTGTCGCAGACGACCGTCGCGTCGCCCGGGTGGTCCGCGAGCGCCTGCCGCACGACGCGCATCGTCTCCTCGAAGAGCAGCGTCGCCTTGTCGCCCCACCGGGCGCACCCCTCGTTGAAGTCGCGTTCGCAGACCGGGTTCACGTAGAGGCGGCGGAAGGCCGCGGGGGGCGCGCCGCCGCCCGCCTCGGGGTCGCTCACGTCCCCGTACCAGAGGTAGCCGCGGCGCGGGTCGCCGCGCACCGAGAGGCGCTCGAGGAGGTTCCCGAGCGACACGGGCGCCTCGAGGCCGAGGTACGGGGAGAGGACGCGCGCGAGCGCGGCGCGTCCGCCGCGCCCGTAGACCTCCTTGCTGTCGGCGATGCCGTCGCCCGGGACGGCGCGACGGTCGGAGGGCGTCTCGTAGACGGCGGCGGCGACGACGAGCGGCCCCAAGAGGGGCCCGTACCCTGCCTCGTCCGTGCCGACGTGGAGCACCGGGGGGGATTGTAGGCGGAGCCCCGAGACGGATTTGAACCGTCAACCTCCGCTTTACGAAAGCGGCGCTCTACCGTTGAGCTATCGGGGCGTCGGAAAGCCGGGAACCCGCGCCGTTTCCCGCGCTCTGAGAGAATACTGATAGCCGTGGCCGCGGAATCGTCAAGGAAAACCGGAATGAACCCGCCGCTCGCGCCGGTCGGGTGCCCGCGCTGCGGCACGCGCCTCGAGAAACCCTACAAGTACTGCCCGAACTGCGCGTACCGGCTGCGGCCCGACCTTTTCCCCGCGCTGCACGTGCCGGCGGCGGGGGCGCCGCTCTCCCAGCGGCTCGTCGCGCTCGGCGGCTACCTCCTCTTCGCGGGCATGCTCCTGCTGGTCGTCTTCGCCGGCGTGCGGCTCTTCGCGCGGCCGGCGCCGCCCGATCCGGTGCGGCCGGAGGTGATGCGCCCGCGGGACCCCGGCTGCCTTCCGTTGACGCTCGACGAGTTCGTGGACGTGCCGGCGGGGTGGGCCTTCTGGGGTCTCTACGACCCCGGGCGGGAGGGCGCCCTCACGCGCCAGGCGGAGGCGCCGGGGGAGGAGCGGAGGCTGGCCGAGGAGGTCATGGGCGCGCTCGCCGAGATCGGCGACGAGACGGCCAAGGCCGAGGACCTGATCGAGCCGCTCCGGGTGTTCCGGGAGGCCCTCAATGACCACACGTCGGTGCAACATGCGATCCGGCAGTGGGCGAAGACGATCGATGTCGCCCGGCCGCAGGACCCGGTCGGGGGGACTCCCGACCCCTATCAGGTCGAGGACGCGTTCCGGATGGCGAAGCGCGAGGTCACGAACGACCAGTACTTCGAGTTCCTCCGCGGCTGGGCGCGAAAGACGGGCAAACCGGTCCCGGCGTACCTCTTCCCCGCGAAGTGGAAGCGGAAGACCGGAAGCCGCGACGTCCCGAGGATCTACAACGACCAGGAGGGCGACTTCCCCGTCGTCGGGATCCCGTTCGACGCGGCGCTCGAGTTCTGTGGCTGGTTCTGGGAGGAGCGGCTCGAAGCGGACCCGGACCTCGTCGTGGACCTGCCCACGTGGAAGGAGTACGTGCTGGCCGCGCGCGGCGACAGGCTGGACTACAACTTCCCGTGGGGGCGCACGCTGGAAGGGGGCAACGCCAACCTCGACTCGCTGCGGCCGTGGAGCGTCACCAAGAAGCAGACCGTGGACGGCAAGCCGGAGGACCGCGAGGAGGCCGATTTCTACAACGGATTCCTCGACCTCGTCGGCAACGCGGCGGAGTGGGTCTACTCCTGGCGGGACCAGGGACGCATCTTCGCCGCCGGCTGGTCGTACGAGGACGAGTGGGTCTACCGGGACGCGCGGGCCGGGCGTCTCGTGACGCCGTTCGCGACCGAGGGTTTCGCCGTGATCACGAACTGGGAGGAGCAGGAGCAGCGCGCCGTGGGCTTCCGGCCGGTCATCCGCCGCGCGCCCGAGCTCCCTTCCTTCGTGCCGGTCACCGCTGGCGCGGTCCGCCATCAGCCTTGCCCCGACGGCGTCGTGCCGCCGGAACGGCTGGACGCCGACGTGCCCGAAGGGGAGGAAGGGAGCGAGCCCGAGACGATCGAACAGATCCGAAAGCGCCGCGAGCCCAACGTCTCGTTCGCGTCGGAGGCCGAGCAGGTGGAGCGGCCGTTCGACATCTCGGCCACCGAGATCACCAACCGCCAGTACCTCGCCTTCCTCGCGGCGATCGCCTCGGGCCACACGAAGGATGACCTCAAGGCGTACTACGTGCCGAAGGGCTGGGAGCGTGCCAACCTGTTCGACCTGCGCCCCCGCGAGCCTCGGCCCGGGGAGCACGATGTGCCGGACGCGGAGCGCCCGAAGGTCGCCCGCGGCTACTACGGCTACTACCTTCCGTGGGACAAGCTCGAGACGCTCTACGCGGCGGGACAGGAGAACGTCGCCGTGCAGGGGATCACGATCGGACAGGCCGACGAGTACGCGAAGTGGCTCTCCCAGCGCCTGGGCCGCCGCTGCTCGGTCCCGACGCCTGCGCAGTACCTCCGCGCCGCGCGCGGCGACGGCGACGCGCCCTACCCGTGGGGCGACGACCGGAACGACCCCGAGCTCATGCCCTCCTCCCGGCGGGAGCCCCTCTCCCGGGCGTTCGCCCTCTCCCCGACATCGCTGCGCCCCGTCGTCGGGCTCGCGGGCAACGTAGCGGAGCTCGTCCGCGAGGAAAGCGGCCGCCTGCTCCTCGCCGGCGGCTTCTACGAGCTGCCCGCGAGGCTCGTCACGCTCGACTGCTTCCTGGACGCCACCTGGGACAGCGTCCAGTTCAAGATCGAGCCGGAGGACGGCCTCGAGGAGGACGAAACCGGCGACGACCGGCCAAGCCTGAGCGAACCCTTCCGCCTCGACTACCACACCGGCTTCCGCGTCGTCCGGCTCCCCGACCCGTTTTGAAAGGCCTCGTCTGGCTCTGCCTCCTCGTCGCCGGCGTCGCCACGGCCGTCCTCGGCGTGCTCGTGCTGAAGGACCGCCCGTGGGCGCCGCCCGCCGCCGGGCCCCCGACCGAGGCCCCCCCCGCGCCCCCAACGCCCCCTGAGCCCCCCCTTGAGCCGACACTCCGCCCCTACGAGACGACCAGCACCCTCACCGAGGATCTGCGCGACGCCCTCGCCGGTCCCCCCGAGGCGCTCGGCGGCGAGGTCCGCCGGGTCTCGGACCGGCTCAAGGCGAAGGCCCGCTCCGTCCTCGTGAACGCGGCGCCGGGCGAGGCGAGCCCGAGGGTGCGGGCGCTCCTCGTCCTCGCAGCCGGGCGCCACGTGCCCGACGAGGCGATCCTCCTCGCCTTTCTCGACGACCGGGAGGCTCTTGTCCGGCGGGCCGCGGCGCTCGCCACCGCGCACGAGGACGGGGGCGGGACGTTCGCGCTCCTGCCGGGGGTGGACGTCCCGACGGGGCGCGCGGTGGCTCCGGCGACACGCCGGGCCCTCGAGGAGCGTCTCGCGCGGGAGGAAGACGAGGGGGTGCGGGGGGCGCTGGCCGCCGCGCTGCGGGGACCGTGACTCGGAGAGACCCAGCGAGGCGACGCGGGCGGGTTCGCAGCCGGCCGAAGCCAGCTGGCTCTCAGTTCGCCGGCGCGCTGGCGCGGCCGGGCGAGCGGCGCTTGCTCGGCGCGCCCTTCTGGCGATCGAGCGCGCGGTTCAGCCGCTTCTCCCACACCGCCTGGATGCACTCGCGGGCGTAGGGACAATTCGGCGTCATGCAGACGTAGTCCTCGACCCCGAAACAGTCCTTTTTCTTGCCCATAGAGGTGCGTGGTGCGGCGACGATCAGTCTACCATTTCCGGGGGGGTTACGGTGGACTGGCCACCAATAGGAAGGTGGATCGGCGCGAGTCCTTTTCGACTTGAACGACTCCCGAAACCGCCCTACAGTCTTGCCCGGCAAGCACTTCCGGCGACCGAGGAGACACCCAGAATGCCGCGGATGAGCGAGCAGGTCCGGCAGCTGATCGGGCTTGAGAACCTCCTCGCGCGGGCTCGCCGGCGGCAGCGGGAGTGCGAGCGGGACGAGGGGGGGCCCGAGGGGCGGCGCGCGAAGCAGTACGCCGAGCTGGTCCGCCGGCTGGGCGAGGAGATCCACGCGGCGGACCGCGGCCAGCTCGAGGACTACCTGCGCTACGTCGAGGGCGATCTCGTCCCGCGGATCCTCCACCGCGTCGAGCACGCGAAGGAGGGGATGGTCGAGGCGGCGAAGCGCGTGGTCGCCGGGAAGGCCCACCTGATCGAGCTCCGCACCGAGTACTCCGACGCGCTCGAGCGCAGCCGGTCGGTGCGCGAGCGGCTCGGCCTCGACCCGATCGTGCCGGCGGAGGCGCGTTTCGGCCTCGGCTCCCACCCGCCCCACTCCGACCGCGCCACGCGGGAGGCGCACGACCTCGTGAAGGACTTCCTCAAGGGATGAACGAACCGGGCCCGGGCGCCGACCTCTATCGCGCACGCTTGCAGGGTGCGGACCTGCGCGGCAAGGATCTGCGCCGGACGAACCTCGCGCTCGCGAACCTCAAGCAGGCCGTGCTCGCCGACGCTCTCCTCACCGAGGCGTTCCTCTTCGCCGCGATCCTCTCGGAGGCGGATCTCGGAGGTGCCCACCTGGCCCACGCGGACCTCTCGGAGGCCGACCTCTTCGGCGCGAACCTGCGCGGCGCGAACGCGGCCGGGGCGGACCTGCGCCGGGCCAACCTCGCGCTCTGCAACCTGCGCGGGGCGCGCCTCAAGGGCGCGAACCTGCGCGAGGCCAACCTGAACGGCGCCGACCTGACGGACGCGGACCTCGAGGGCGCGGACCTCACGGGCGCGAGCTTCGGCGAGACCGGGGCGAACGCGTGATCGTCGGCGTGGGCCTCGATCTGGTCGAGATCGACCGGATGAAGGACTCCATGGACCGCCACGGCCCCACCTTCGCCGAGCGGATCCTCCACCCGGACGAGGACCGGTCCCGGGTGGGCACGGGGGAGGGCGCGGCGCACCTCGCCGGCCTCTTCGCCGCGAAGGAGGCGGTGATGAAGGCCCTCGGGACCGGGATGGCGGGGGCGGCCTTCAAGGACATCGCCGTCCTCAACCGGCCGAACGGCGAGCCGTACGTGCGGCTCTCGGGCCGAGCGCAGGAGACCGCGGCAAAGCGGGGCGTCCGGGACTGGCACCTCTCGATCACCCACTCCCGCACGATGGCGGCGGCCGTGGCGATCGCGCTGGCCTGACGAAAAAGGGGGCGGTCTCGCGACCGCCCCCGGCAAGGTTCTAGAGACTCCCGACTAGCCGCAGCCGTCGCCGCAGCCGCAGCCGGCTTCGTCGCCACCGCAACCGCAGCCGGCCTCGCCGCCGCCGCAACCGGTGTCGCCACCGGCGCAGCCGCCGCCGTCACCGCCGGCCCCGCCCATGGTCGGACGGTTGGCCACGACGCAGGCGAGCGCCTGTTCGGCCGAGAGGCGAGCCGAGCCGAGCGCGGCAAAGGCCGACGCCCTCACGGCAGCATCGTCGGCGCCGGTGCCGGCGAGCAGGATCTGGAACGCGGCGTCGTCGAGCGTGAGCGCGTTCGTCTGCCCGATGTCGGCGATCGCCATGCCCGCGGCGGCCCTCGAGGCCCCCGAGGCCCCCCCGAAGTACCCGATGAGGGGACCGGCCGCGGCCGGATCGCCGAGGTTCGCCATCGCGAGGATGGCGTTCATGCGGACCGGCGGCTCGTCCGGCACGTCGGCCGTGAGGAGCGCGGTGAGCGCGCCGCTGAGCCCCTGCCAGTTGAAGAGCGCGTTGCCCGTGTCGGTGTTCGCGAGCGCGTCGAGCACCGCGGCGCTCCGTGCGTAGCGATCCTTGGCGCCGGGGCTCTCGCCCTCGAACGCGGCCCTGACCGCCTCGACGAGGTCGGCGCCGGGTAGCCCGGGACCCTCGAGGATCCCGACCACGCCCTTGGCCTTGCCCTCGAACATCGCCGTCCACTGCGTGTTCGCCGCCTGGTCGGGCGACGAGATGACGAGCAGCGGCACGCCCTTCGTGCGGTCGTCCTCGGAGAGGCGCCGCTGGAGCGCGAGGAGGTCCATGTCGGAGAGGTCCGGGCTCGCGATCACGAGGTCGAGACCCGACAGGCGCCGGGCGAGGACGTAGCCGTCCGATCCCATGCGCGCGTCGTACGCGATGAACTTCGCGTTGTTGAGCTCGGTCAGGACCTTGTTGCGGCGCTCGTCCCGGACGTCGATCACGAGGATCTGGCGCGGGACGATCTCGCCCACGGACTGCGCCACGAGGCTCGTGAAGCCGTCCGGATCAGGGAACGCGGTCAGGCGCCGGATGCTGTTGAAGCGCAGGACGGCCTCGGCGGCCGCGATGCGGACGCCCGCCGACGTGTCGGTCGTGGCGCGCACGACGGGGTTGTCGCCCGCGAAGTCCGCGCCGCCGTAGACCGCCGGCATCACCTTGAGGAGGAAGGTCGCCGCCGCCTTGTCGTTCTGGTCGAGGCTCGTGCCGAGCGCGTCGGAGAGGGTCTCCCAGCCGAGCGAGGCCACGAGCCCTTCCGCGTTGGCGAGGCCCGCCGCGTAGGCGACGGTGAGCGGGTCGTTCTCCGACTGCGGCGCGACCGCGTCGGAGGCCATCTTCTCGCTCGCGAGGATGCGGGCGAGGAGCGCGCGCGCCTCGAGGCTCGAGGGATCGACGCGGAGCGCGTCGTAGCACGCGTCTTCCGCCATCTTGAGCACGTAGAGGTGCTTCGGAACCGGGGTGAAGATGAGCCGGTCGCTCCACGACCACGTGACGAGCGGCCGGTCGGTGTACGCCATCACGCGGTAGTTGCCGGAGTAGTAGAGCTGCGCGAGGCGCAGGTAGATCTCCGCCGCGCCGAGGTCCGCCGCCCAGCTGAACTTGCCGACCAGCTTCTCGTGCGCCTTGATCGCGGCGCCGCGGACGTCGGGATCCTCGTCCTTCGTCGCCTCGGTGACCGCGCCGAGGGAGCGCTCGTCACCGATCTGGCCGAGCTCGTTCGCGACCATCCGCCGCACCGTTGCGCCACCCTTGCGGAGCGCCACGTCGAGCGGCGGCACCGCGGAGCGCCCGATCCGGTGCATCAGCGCGATGTGCGCGTTCGCCATCTGGTCCGTGTTGGACGAGTTGAGGTAGGAAAGCAGGTACGGCACCGCGAACTCGCCGTAGACCCGCTGCAGCGTCGACGCGGCGTCGAAGCGCTCGGAGTAGCTCTCCGCCTCGCACGTCGTCTTCACGAGCGACCGGAGCTCCTCCTCGTTGAACGCCTTCGCGGGGAGGCGCGGCGTCGCGATGTCGAGGATCGCGACCGCGACGTTGGCCCCCTCGGCGCCGGACGCCATGAGGTTCAGAAGGGCCTGCCAGCCGGCGTACTCCGCCTGGGCAAGCGCCGCGAGCGCATCCTCGCTCGACAGGTCAGCGGCCAGAGCCTCGCGCAGAACCACGATCGCCTGGGCCACCGACTCACGGTCCCCTGCCCGCAGGAGCTCGAGCCCCTTGTTGAGCTTCTCGGAAGCCTCGCTGCCCTGCGCCGCTGCCGGTTGCGCGACGAGGGCCGCGATCATGAGCGCCGAGAAGATCCGCGCCAGGGGATTTCCGCCTGCCGCCATTTCTTGCCTCCCTTCGGTCTATGCCGAACCTGCGACGCGGTCGTGCGCGCCGAACTGCTGTCTGCCTGGGCCTAAGCCACCACATCCCCGCTTGGGGACCGGCTAGTTAAAGAGAACCGGGCTGTCAATTCAAGCCTAATCCGGCGAGGCAGGCATCCCCCGGACAAGGCCCCGGAGGCGGAGGGGGTCCGGGGGCCGCCAGAAGAGGCTCGCCGCCCAGCCGAGCCCCCCGGTCACGGCCGCCGACGCCGGAGCGAACCACAGGGGGTGGAAGCCCCAGGGCTTGGATCCGCCCGCGCGGAGGGCGAGCAGGATCCCGAGGAACGCCGCGCCGACTCCGACGAGCGCCCCCGGTTCGTTCGCCCGGGTGGACAACATCCCGAGGAGGAAGAGGCCGAGGAGAGGCCCCGCGAAATACCCGAGCCACGTGACGAGCGTCTGGAGGATCCCGCCCTCGCGACCGGCGGCGTAGAAGGCGCCGAGCGTCGCCGCCGCGCCGAACGCGACCGTCGCGACGCGCGCCCAGAGGATCTCCGCCTTGGCGGACGGAGGGCGCCGGGCGAACCGTCGCACGAAGTCCACGAGAAACGCGGTGGACGTCGAGTGGATGGGCGCGTCGAGACTCGACATCGAGGCACCGAGGACGGCCGCGAGGAGGAGGCCCGCGACGCCCGCGGGCAGCCGGGTGCCGATGAACGAGGGCAGCACCCGGTCCCCCTTCGGAACTCCCGAGCCGCCCGGCACGAGGTCGATCCACGCACTCAGGCACACGCCGAGGAGGAGCGTGAGCAGGACCGCCACGGCCCCGATGCCCCACGCGGAGATCGCCGCGCGCCGCGCGGACGCGAGGTCGCGGCAGGCGAGGAAGCGCTGGACCGCCTGCTGGCCCGTGCCGAAGAGCGAGCACGCGAACACGGCGTAGGGGACGAGAGCGCCGAGCAGGTTCAGCGGCGTGCCGCGGTCCGCCGCGACCGTGACGGGCTCGAGCTGTCCCTTCGCGCGCGCGTGGTCGAGGATCGCGCCGAAGCCGCCCGGGACGTCGCCGGTCACGAGCACGAGGCAGTAGACGACCGCGAAGAGCGCGACGGCCATCTGGACGAAATCGGTCCAGACCACGGCCATGAGGCCGCCAGACGAGCTGTAGAGGATCGCCGCGACGGTCGTGACGAGGATCGCCCAGTGCACGGGCCAGCCGAGGACGGTGCTCGCCGCGAGCGCGGGCGCGTAGACGAGGAGCGCGGCCCGCGCGACCGTCTGGCCGATGAAGAGCGCGCTGGCGATCGTCCGCGCGATGACGCCGAACCGCCGCTCGAGGTACTCGTACGCGGTCGTGATCCTGAGGTTCGAGAAGAAGGGCAGGAAGAGGATCATCACCACGACGAGGCCCACGAGGTCGCCGATCTGGAGCTGGAGCCAGCGCATCCCCTGGCCCTCCTCGGAGGCGAAGCCGGTCAGCGAGATGAGCGAGATGCCGCTGAACGACGCCGCGATGATCGAGACGCCCGCGGCCCACCACGGCATCCGGCGCCCGCCGAGGAAGAAGTCCTCGGACGTCTTCTGTTTCCGGCTCGCGACCCAGCCGATCGCGACCATCGTGAAGCCGTAGAGGGCCATCACGACCCAGTCGAGCGCAGCGAGCGCGAGCATCGGATCCGTCGAGCGCGACCTGCAGCCTACCGCCTGGAGCCTACAGACTCCCCCGCACCCGCCGCGCGACCGCCGCGAGCGTCAGCGGGTCGAAGCCCGGCGCGTGCACCCACGCGCGCGGCGCGAGGCCCTCGAGAAGGATCCTCGGCCCGAGGAGGATCACGAGCCGCGCCTTCGCCACGGCCTCGCGCGCCTCGCGCGGAAGCTCGAGCGCGCCGCCCCACGCGCGGTCGCTCCTGAGGATCAGGACACTCGGCACCGCGAGCGCGCCGATCGCGCGCCGCGCCGCCTCGCCCGCCCCGCGCCGGTCGAGGTCGAAGAGCAGCGGCTCGTGCGGCCCCGCGCCGAGCGGAAGCGCGCCCGCGTGCGTCACCGACGCGTCCGCGGCCGCCGCGAGCGGGTCCTCGAGCGGCGCGGCCGCCTCGGCCATCCGACCGAGCGCGACCTCCGCGTCCGCGCCCTCGACCGCCGCGAGCACCTCCTCCACGTCCTGCGGGACGAGCAGCGCGTCGCACCCGGCCTCGAGCGCGAGGAGCGCCGCCTCTCCTTCGCTC
>Ga0187894_10003639_pt1 | contig 17068 bp, 10 predicted proteins | sample GBC1701081metaG_FD_136650 | JGI IMG/M metagenome (GOLD analysis project Ga0187894, IMG submission 136650) | White microbial mat communities from a lava cave in the Kipuka Kanohina Cave System on the Island of Hawaii, USA - GBC170108-1 metaG ...
CAGCTTATATGGAGGCTCGTCGCGATCGAGGTCGCTATAGTTGTGACGGGCAGTCTGCTTGACCGCGCATCGGACTTGGTCGAGAGACTGCACGGAATCCTGTTCAATAATCACGCCTCCGTGCGGTTGATGACGCACGCCGCCACATTGGATCTAAATCGCCTTGAAGACCCGGAATTCCATGATCGGCTCGATCGGGCGCGACAACAGATTCGCAACCAGATGAGTCTCGTGACCGATTTTTTGTCGATGGCGCAGGAGCTTCTGACACTTCTCTCACTGGGCGCGGCGCTAATTGTATACAGCCCGTGGTTGTTATTACTTCTCGCAGTTACCGTGCTTCCGAATTTCTTCGGAGAGACGCATTATGCCAAGCTTCAGTATTGGTTATTTTACAACCGGGCGGCTGAGCGAAGGCAGCTAGACTATCTCTGCTATGTTGGCGCAAGCAAAGCGACGGCAAAGGAGGTTCAACTGTATGGGATCTCATCCTGGCTGATAGCGCGTTATCGCAGGCTCTCGCAACAGTTCTACGGTGAAGACAAGAAGCTCTTTGTTCATAGAAGCGTCGTAATGTTCATGCTCTCGCTCATTGGAACGGTTGGTTACTATACGGCGTATGCGGTTATCATTAACCGCGCTATTATTGGCAGCATCACGCTCGGCACATTGACTTTTCTGGCCAGTTCCTTTGCGCGAATGCGCGACCTGATTAGTAAGCAACTTACTGGGATAAGCAATATTTTGTCCCGGGCCCTTTTTCTCAAGGACCTGTTCGATTTCTATAACATTAAGCCATTAGTCACTTCTCCGCCGGGAGCTCCCCCGGCGCCTCGGCCGTTTAGTAAGGGATTCGTTTTTGAGGACGTGGGTTTTCGCTATCCCGGAAGCGACAGGTGGGCGGTGCATCATGTAAGCTTCGAGCTGCGGCCAGGCGAACGGATCGCATTCGTGGGTGAGAATGGCGCCGGAAAGACGACTATTACTAAGTTACTCTCGCGTCTTTATGATCCTACTGAAGGGCGCATTCTTCTGGATGGGAGAGATCTTCGCGAATACGATCTGCAATCACTACGCCGCTCGATTGGCGTCATCTTTCAGGACTTCGTATGCTACGACTGGCGATTCGATGAGAACATAGGGGTAGGCGAGATAGAGCAGGTTAAGTCATATCTGGATTCGCTGGAATTACGGAACGCAGTGAATGGGAAGAACCACCCTCGCGAAGGTAAGATCGAGAAACCCACTGCGGAACCTCCATCGCCCCCCTTATCCATCGTTTCAGCAGCCGAGAAGTCACTGGCCTCAACTCTTCTGCCGCGCTTTCCTGAAGGGTACCGCCAGATGCTCGGTAGGCGCTTCGAACGCGGTGTCGAACTATCCGGCGGTGAGTGGCAAAAGGTAGCGCTTGCGCGCGCGTATATGCGCGACGCTCAGATGCTTATATTGGATGAACCGACGGCGACGCTTGATGCGCGCGCGGAATACGAAGTATTCAAAAGATTTTCTCGGCTGGTCTTAGGGCGCATGGCGATGATAATCTCGCATCGCTTCTCAACCGTGCGAATGGCGGACCGGATCATCGTGCTACAAAACGGCTTAGTCACGGAAGAAGGCACGCACGATGGACTCTTAGCCTCCGGGGGCCTATACGCGGAATTGTTCACTCTGCAAGCGAAAGGGTATCAGTAGCGTGTTATTAGGAAATACGCGCATTGTTAAACATCGAAGCGAAAATTTTGAAGCGTAATCATTTTCCATATACCATATGCCATATTTCATATGAAATATGGCATATGAAAACCGCTCTTCACCTTTCTTGAGGCCTCGCGCCAGCGCCACCCGGCGATATAGCTTCCTCGGCAGGCGGCGCCATTCGCTGTATAACAAATCCAGCGTCTACGCCAAAGGGTTCATCAATCCCGGTTCCTCCTCCTCTCTCTCCCGCCAGCGTCTCTCACTCGATCCGCTCACATCGCCACACCGACAGCGCCGTCTCTTCCAGGCGTCTCAAGTTCACTGTCCAATCTCCCCGTCATGACTTGGAAAGTTACTGGCTCCATCGGCGAAGACGCGCCCTCGCGGCGCGAAGCCATTGGGTGCCGGCTATTGAAAATTGGTCATTGAAAAGCAGGACAGAAAGCGTTTTCTCCCGGGATAACAATAGCCAATAACCAATTGACAATGGTCAATATGATGACTTTTCAAGTCGTGTCCCTGTTCCATCAATGCGGTTTTTAAGCCCCAAGTGAAAGAATCCGGGGTTTTCATAACAGATCGTGATAGCGGGCAGGGCGATCCGCATCTTTGAGATACCAAATCCGCCCTGCATGTTACAAAATAAGGTAGGTGATTAAACGAACTTTCGTTAACTACTTGAGCGGCTTGCGCTACCATCAACAAGCGATCACGCGAAGGAGTTTCATCTGTGTTTAAGAAATTGACAGCCATCGCCGCACAGCGATTACGTCCTGGAGACGTGGTGGCCGCGCAGGGAGATCCTGTTAACTTGATCGCTGTATGCGAGGACGTGATAGAGCAAAATGCGCCGGCGCTTTTGAAGGATGATCCTCAACGGAAATGGCTCTGGCTGCTGGTCGCGATAGTTTTGGACGATCTCCAGCATTTTCAGTCCGGTCCGTTGAAGAATTTGGCCACTCCACTCATGCTGGGAGAGGTTGCCCGCCGCGTGGATATCGCCATGGAAAATCCCGATAGCGAGTATGAACGGGTGTGCGGCATTGCCGAGGATTTCGCTTTTTCAATCGCGCCGCGCCGCGCCGTCAGTCTCCTGTTGAATGATAGGCAAGCCTTCAAAGCGAGGCTCGACATATTTATCGAACGCCGTAGCCAGAGCGACCAGGAGGTCCGGCGGTACGCCGAAACCGTCGTCGAGCCTTATTTCCGCGACAACCCCGCCGGTCTGATGAAGCGCTTTAGAGACAAGATACCGACCGCAAGATTGCGCGCCTACCACGACCAATTGCTGCGCCAGGTAGGCCAAAACTTCGCGGCCTGGGATCCGCTCCTGGAGTTCCTGGAAGATTCCTCCAGGTTTTCTGACCGGCAGGAGGAATATCAAAGACTCGTCAAATCACTGGGGCGTTCCCTCGGCAGCCGCCAATCCCACGCCGTGGCGGGAGTGAGCGCCGAGGACGCCGTGCACGACGCCGTGCTTATAGTATTGACAACGCTCACCAACCCCAGGCGAGGCTATACCTACGAGGGCGAGTTTATCGCCTGGCTGTCGCGCACGAGCCTCAACATTTTGAAGGCCAATCGGCGCAAGGCGGAAAAGGAGGAGTCGCTGGATGCGGACAAATTTAATAACTAGTCAGCCTACGGGAACGGCGGCGTTAGAGCAGGGCGACTTTCTGCGCGTGTACGCGGAGCGCTATCAGATGGTCTTATTCACATTCCGCCGCAATGTCAGGCCCCAAGCGACGGAAATCTGGCGCTCGATGATAGATCGCGACAGCGGGCAAAACGATAAAGCCCTGGCCGCGCGCCTGGGCATATCAATGAAGAGCACGATAGCGGTCATCCGGCGTCGCATCCGGCAACGGCTGGAAGTCTTTCGCTTTTTCGAGGAACCGCGTGACCATAGACCCGATCTGCCCGGCGATCGGTCAGTCCGGGAGTGGGTCGAGACGCGTTGGGGAATTGACGACAAAGCGATCCCCACGCTGCGCAAACTATCGGCTCTGGCCCGCGCCGCGCAGGGAGAAGGAACGCTGGGGTGGGCTTTGCTGGCGCGCGCTTGCGCGGACACGGAACAGGATCGAGAAGAGATGTCGGAGACGGCGCAAGCGATGATCAGGCGTCTGGCCGGCTCTTCAGCCGATTTTCAACAGCGCCTGGAGATCTACCGCCTCTGGATTGATCGCCCATGGTTCAGGGATACAATTACCGAGTTGCGCGATTTCACCAAAAAATCCAATGCGGGTTTTCTACTCGCGCCGTGTTGGTATTTAGTTAAACTGCGCGCCGAGCCGTTGGAGAGTATTCTGACGACATTGAATCCAACCGCCGAAGAGAAGCTGCTTATCGAGCAAATTGTGAGGAGGCTGCAATGAGCCAGAACGATTTACTTGCCAAAACCCCGGAAGATGCGGCTTGGGCGGAGAACGCCAGGCGGACTCTCATTGCTTATTTGGCCGGCGACCAACCCGACGTTGAGATTAACGAGGCCGTCAACACGCTGCGCAGGCTCGCGCCGGATATTCTGCTGGACCTTAGCCAACGGCTCCTTGGCGAGTACGAGCAGGTAGAGGCCATATGTTGGGAGATGAGCGAGCGCCTGGACGAGTATTTGAGCCTCGGTGATGAAGCCGCCGCCCGGATGCCGCTCCTGCACAGCCATCTAGCGTCGTGCCCGAATTGTCAGGATCAACTCGAAACCCTACGCGCCGTCGTAGACGAGCAGCGCGAAAGCTGGCTGGCGTTCTCGCAATCGCTCGGCAGGCCTAAGCAGACGCTCGTGTTGACCAGAAGAGCGGGCTGGCAGTGGCGCGGAGCGGAGCGGTCGCTCTGGAGAGCGTTGACAAAGCAGGATGTGACGGATGAACGCGTAATTGGCGCTTGGCGACTGGCTCCGGCGCCGGAGCGCGCGTTTAGCTTCAAGCTTCACGAGGACATCAAACCTCCGCTCTCGCTCTCGCTCTCGTTGCCTGAAGACGCCGCGCTGGTTCGACTGCACGTCATTCCCGGTCATGTCGTGGCTGTCCATAAGGAAGTATGGCAATTGGTCATTGAGCTGGACCCTGACTCCCGGTTGAAGAGTTTGATCGTCGGCGTCGGGGACAAACAGGCAATGACCAAGGGAAACGCCACGCTGCGCGCGGATCGTGAATGGACCTTTCAAATCGAGCCGCCAGGGCAGGACGCCTACTGGATACATTTCTCCTGGACTTCCGACGCCTCATCGGGCGCGACGTGGCGGGAATACAAATCAGAACTGCTGCTTAGCTTCGATCCCAACAGCTAAGAAATATGAATTCCGCGTTAGTCACATTTCAGAGCAATCGAGAAGCCCACTTGCCCTATGGCATCTCTACCGGCATTCCTTTGCAGGAGCGCAACGAGTTGGACTTTACGGCCAAAGCGAGCGCTGTAATTGGGGCGCGGGGCGTGTTCGAGGATGCAATGACCAAAGCGCTCATGCAGCGCAGCGAATTTCCCGTGGCGGAAGCTGATTTAATGATCGGAACGCTGAATTGGGAAAAAGGTCTTCCTCTTCTGCGCGGCGCCAATCCATCGGTAATCAAGTTCACCATGGACAAGGAGACCTGCCTGTTGCTGCCGGAGATGGCGTTATTGAAGAAGGACGATTCCTCGGTAAGCTGGCTCGACACCCTGGCGCCGATTTACCGCACCATCGGCCATGTCGGACAGAGGCCGGTACAGCGTTGCCAGGAAAAATCGCTCGCGATTCTTTATCAAGTGGAAGATCAGACCGGGGACGTTTTTGACTTCGGGGCGCTGGCCAGGGATGTGCAGCGCGATCTATTCAACGATTTGAACGTTGACCTTTACGTCGGTTCGGATGTGGCGTCGGAAACAACCAAGAAATTGCACGAAATTTTCCATAAGCACAGGGCGGTGCTCTTTCTGGGCCATCATTATCGGGGCAACCGGGACCAGGGCGGCTGGCAGTTGACGCCGCGAGACGGGCTGACGATGAGTGATTTGAGTGAAATCCTTCGGCCAGCTTCACAAGGATCGTATGGCGGCAACTCCATCCCTGAGGTCGTTTTTGCCGGTTGTTGCAGCAGCGCGTGGCGGGATCCGAACCCGGATCCGAACCTGCCTTACCGCCCGCCGCTGGTCTATCCGGAAGTCTTTCTCGATAACGGCGTCGAGTGTTTCATTGGAACCTGGATGGATGTGGTGATGCCGGGGAAAGACTATAAGGATGAGCGCGACCTGATGCGCCGGCTCATCTCAGGCTTTTTCCAGCGTTGGGCGACTCAATTGGATGGCGCTGTCTTCCACCTGTACGAAGCGAAGAAAGAATGCGGCTTTCATCCGTTGACCAGCCTTTACCAGATTTACACGCTGGGCGCGAAGGGCATTCCCGCGCCGGAAACCGCCAATCCTGGCGGCGCGATAGTGAGCCAGCAGCCGGAAGGCGCTCTGTTAATGGGGCTGTCAGCCGGCGACCGGATCGGCGATTACGAATTGGTTGAAGAGTTGTGGGCGACGTCCTATTCGAGGACTTTCTGGGCGGTCAGCGCCCGGGGCGCTCATATGGCGCAAGTGTTGGTTGATGAATGGCAGGGGTTGGCCGAGATGTTTGGCAAGCTTCAAGACGCCGTACGGAAGCTGCAAGACGCTGAATTGGGCGATGGCCATCTCGTTCCCAGCCGCGCCGAACTGGCCATGCTTTCTCGCCGCGGCCAGGAGCAGCGCGGTTTGCAGATGCTGGTCTACGACCGCCCGGCGGGGGAGAGCGCAAGGGATTGGAGCGCGTTGAAATCCGGCGATTTCGATCCGCAATCCCCCGGCCATTTTCAGGAAGTCCTGTCGCTCGGCGCGCAGATCGGCGAACGGCTGTCGGAGTTGCATGCGAAGAAGATCAGGCACGGCAACCTCGATCCCAACAGCATCCTGTTCTATTCCCGCCGCGCCCACCGCGATGGGCAGCGACAGGTCGCGCTCAAAGACGTCTGGGTGGCCCAGGCGCGCCCCGGACGATGCACCAAGTTGCATTACGGCGCGCCGGAGGAGATGGCTTCACGAGAGGGCGGCGAGGAGCTGAAGACCGATTGCTGGGGCTTGGGCGTGATCTTGTTTGAACTGGCGACGGGCCAATCTCCGTCAAGCGGGGTTGAGGCCGCGGCTCCGTCCGTGCGCCCTTCGATCCGCGAGACGCTGGGCCGAGGCTCGCATCAGGCGCCAGAAGCGCTGGAGCGCGTGGTCAGGGAGTGTTTGGCGCCCGTGCCAGCGCTTCGTCCGAGCGCCCAGACGCTTACTCGGCGGCTCGCGCTCTCAGTCATGTTCGGCGGCGGCTACGTAAGCAAGTTCGAAGAGGAGTTCCTCAAAATGACAGGAGCCGGGCAGCGCCTGTTCGCCGTCTGGATGGACGACCGCCGGGCGCTGGATTCAACGCTCGATGGATTGGCCGATGCGGGGTATCGCATCTTCATCGCCGCGGAAGGCGAGGGATTGATTGACCGGAAAACGAGGGAGTCGCGCTGTCCCTGGATCGAGAACCAGGAGGTCGCCAGGCAAATGGGTCAGCCGTCCCTGTCGCTGCCGGACGATTTCGTCGCCGCAATCAACGCGGATCAAATCCTGCTTAAAGCCACTGAACTGGCGCTGAACCAGGATTGGAAGAAGACGCCGATCGTGGTGATAGAGGGCGCTGGATGGTGGAACTCAGGGCCGCCGGAGATACAGATCGGCGTCTGGCGCCTGCTCAAGCGCTGCCAGTCGGAATATCACACGCCGATTTTTGTGGTGGTGGATCACTGGATCCCGTTGGAAGTGGAGGTGGGGAGATCGTTCTGCAACATGATTTTTCCGCCTCTCTCCGGAACGGACGTGTTCGAGCGCATCCTTGCGTTCCCGCAAAGTTCCGGGCTTTCAATCCCGCCCGTTGACGAGCGGACAGCGATTGAGCTGGCGCAGCAGTTGTCTCCCTGCTCCGACCGCGATCTGACCTACGCCTTGCGCCTCTGCTCGCTGGCTTACGGGGTGGTTGACAAACGCGCATTGGAGATACGAGACGCGTATCGGGAACAATTCTTCCGCGCGGCGCGTGGCGTCAGCTATACGCCCTTGGCGAAGCTTCCGGCGGCTAACTCGCTCGGGTTGCCGGAGGAACTGGCGGGGACGATTGAGGTTTGGAGCCGGGCCACGCTCAATCTTCTGAATGGCGAGACCGTGACGGCCGCGCCGCGTCGTTTGATGATCGAAGGGCCGAGCGGTTACGGCAAGACCCAACTCGGTTTGCTGCTGGGGCAATTGACGGAGCGTCCCGTCGTTCGCCTGGATGCGGCGCGATGCCTGCAGGGCAATGTGGGGGAATCGGAACAGGAGTTTCGCCGTACGCTCGCCGCCATCGCCTCGATTCCTGGCGTCGTCGTCCTGCTCGACGACGTTGACCGCTTCTTTGGCGCGCCCCCCGCCGGGCAAGGTCAGCAGGCCACGACGATTGCCCGTATGTCGGGGATCTTCGAACAATGGATGGACTCGATCTCTCCCGCCACGACGGTTGTCTTGACCAGTGTGAGCCTGGCGGCGGCGCCGGCGACCTGGCAGCGGCGGATTGAGTTGAGCCTGAATCTGGCCGCGCCGCACACGCTCGACGAGAACAAGCCGGGAGGGGTCGCTTACCGCCGCGCCGTCTTCGCCGCCGTGTTTCGTCGCGCGGGCCTGGAGCGATTGGCGGCGGACCACCACCTGATGGAAGAACTGGCGGTGAAAACCTTGCCCACCGTACGGCCGTCCCCGTTGCGGAGTCCGCTGGCTCTGGCCAGCGATGTCGGATCGCTGCGCGCCCACACCAGCAAGCTTGAGAACGGCGCCGAGATTGAAAACTGGGTGCAGGAGACGCTTCTGCTGCACGCGCGGCGCGGTGATCCGGCCACGCCGGAATTTTGGACGCAAAAGATCTGAGGAGTCGTTCATGTCGCAGTGAGCGACGCCCTGAAAGAATGAAAATCGCGCCTGGGTGCGCATCGCTTCCAGCGTGCGAGGCTTTGATCAATGGCCGGGTGAAGAAGCCAAGCGCGCTCACAAGCGATGCGCACCCAGGGAAATCAGAAGAGGAAACAGCCAATGGCCAGACTAACTTTTCAAGAAACCATGGACAGACTGCTGCTCCTGATTCGCGCGGGCTATCCGGTGATCTACATCGTCTCGCACGAGGAGGCGCGCGCTCTCGATTGCCTGGCGCGAGTCGTTCACAAGATCCGGCAGCAAAGCTCGGACGATCCGCTGAAAAGATCCAACAAACAATTGTGGCGCTGGTACGAAGGCGTCGGGCTGGAGCGCGTCAAGAATCTGGATCGAATCGAGAACCTCGCGGCGAACGCGGCGTGGCTGGAGACGCCCGGACTGCCGCCGCTGCCGGATTGGGAGCCTCATCGCAGAGATCAACAGGCTGGGGACGCCCTTAAGCTGATCGGAGACGAGGTCGCGCTGCGGAATATGCCGCAGTTGGCCGACAGCATAACGGTCTTCTTCGATCTGCATCAATACCTGCGCGTTGACGGCGGCGGCGCCGGCGCGATGGTGCGCCCGCTGCGCAACACGGCCGCCAAACTGCGCAAATACTACGACGCGAACCGCAAGGAAACGCCGCACCGTTACAACACCATCGTCATCGTCGCGCCCACGGACGAGATGCTGTCGCCGGAACTCGATCGTGACCTAATCCGCCTGGATTTTCCTTTGCCGGAAACCGACGAATTGCTCGATACGCTGCGCGACCTGGTCGCGCATGGGGTCTTGAAATTTCCGAATCCTGTTCCTGACGATGAATTCCAGGCCGTGTGTGACAGCCGCGCGGGGATCGGAAGCGACGAGCGGCAGCAGGCCTACGAAACGCTGCTCAGCGATATGATCGCCAATGCGGGGCGCGGTTTGACGCTGGAAGATTACAAGCTCGGCCTGAATATGTTCGCCGTGACGGGGCGGACGCTCAGCCGGTCCCACATTGAAGATATGCTCAACCTCAAATCCAAGGCCATCAGCAATCAGGCGCTCCAATACACGCCGCACGTCGAAATTGACCTGGGCGGCCTCGACGAGGTGAAGGAATGGGTTCGTCTGCGCAAGGAGCCGATCATCAGCCCGCAGGCTCGCGCCAAGTACCGATTGCCGTCGCCGAAGGGCGTGATGCTGTGCGGGGTTTCGGGCGGCGGCAAATCGCAACTGGCCAAATTGATTGCGAAAGAATTCAATCTGGCTCTGCTGCGGCTGGACATAGGCGCGCTGTTTGGTTCTTACGTGGGCGAATCGGAGATGCGTACGCGCGAAGCGTTGCGGCTGGCCGAGACGTTGGCGCCCGTGGTGCTCTGGATAGATGAATTGGACAAGGCGTTTACAGGCGTCGGCGCCGGCGGCGACAACGGCGTTTCGGCCAGAGTCTTCGGCCATTTCCTGACCTGGTTGGCCGAGAAACAGGACAATGTCTTCGTCGTCACGACGGCGAACGATTTTTTAAGCCTGCTGGGTCAGTTCCCCGAATTTGGACGGAAAGGACGATTTGACGAAATCTTTTGGGTTGACCTGCCGAATAACCAGGCCCGCCAGGAGATTTTCAAGATCTACCTCGACAGGCATTTGAGGGATGGTTTTCTGACCGTCTCTCAGCGCGATGTTGACGACCTGCGGATGGAGATACGCCCAGCCTCAGTGGTCGGAGATACTCCGGTGGAACAGTTCCTGTCGCTGCTCAGTGGCACGGAGGTTTCGGGCAACATGACGGGCGCCGAGATCGAATACGCCGTCGCTGAGGCGCTCTACGAAGCCTACAAGCTGGATCAGGGAAATGCGCTGCAGCAGACGAACAATTTCACTCCCGGATTGATCGCTCGGGTAGTGCAGAAGGCTAACGGGCGAGCGCTGCACAGGCCAGGCGGGACTGCCGACAAAACGCGGGAAAAATTGCGCGAAGAAGCGGAGGCGTATCACTGGATCTCCGTCTGATCGCCCGTCTCTTGGGGGTTTTTGTGGAACATCTAGATTCAGGGCCTATTCCGAGACTCGTTAAACTTCTCGCTCTGGCCGCCTCCAAATCTGGCGCGCTCGGTTGGAGCCAGGCGGTTGAAAGCGCGGGCGGTTTGTGGGAAGCCAGTGTGATTGGCCGCAGAGACGATTTCTGGCCGGCGGAGCTGCGGCGGGCTGGATACCGTTGGACGGAATGGGCCGGTATTTTCAGGGAGATGTTTACCAATCTGCGCCAGATGGGCGACCCAACGCGCCGCTGGGACGGCGCTCAATGGTTCGAGACGTTGACCGATTGTCACGCCTGGCTGGCGCGAGGCGCCTTGCGCGCGCTGGCGCCGAAATTCCTGCCGTTCTGGCGCGACTTGCCGTGGTCATTGCTGGACATCTCGCATCAGGGTGTGGTGTGGGCTTTGGAGGTCTACACCTTCCAGACCTGGGGGCCGCAAACGATCGAGCGCATGGAGCCGCTGTTGCGGACGACCGGCGGGCGGCCAACCGCTGGCGATCTGATTTCGCTGCATTTTCTTCTCGAAAACCTCGTCTGCGATTTGGCCGAGCGATTCAGGTTGAAACCGCCCACAGTCTCTGACCGGCGACGAATGGGCGGGCTGCGGTCGGAGCGTTTTATCGACAGTTATCTGGCGCTAGGCCAAGCGCCGGAGGGATCGCTCGCCGCAAATTATTTCAGGCGGATGCATCGCCTCATCGCCCTCAGTCAGCTCACGCAGTTGGTTTACCTGGACGTGATTTACAGGTCGCTTCTGGACGCGCAGCCTGATTCCGATCTGCTGCCGAAGCTGAATGGGCTGACCGAAAGCGCGCAACAGGAGGGCGCGCGACAGAAAGCCGCCCTCTGGCGCGAACTCTGGTTGTCGCATCTGGCGCGTTCGCTGCTCGCCGCCTGCCACGGCCCCTCGCCGAGTTTCGAGGTATGGCAGGCCGCGGAGCTGGAGCGTGAACGGATCGAGGCTGAAGTCCGCGCCAGGTTGATGCGGAAACGCCGCCGCCGGGTGGAGACGATCATGTCCGCCGCAGCCCCGAGCATTGATCAAGAGGTCAGTCGAAACCCGCTGGTTCGGGAGATCAGAGCGGAGTGCGGCGAGCTGAAAGAAGAGATGCGGCAGGAGCATCTGGAGCGCTGGGAGACCGTCGCCGCCTGGTTTTCGGGCTGCGAGTATTTCAAGCTGCGCTTCCTGGATATGATGGCGCGGCAGATCGCTTCCGACGAAGCGCCACGGATGAAAGAACGCTGGCCACACATCAGACACCGGTTCCCGCCTCCATTGCCCAGAGAGGATTTCTTCCGTGAAGGCGAAGACGGCTTCTGTTTCCAGACTTTCGAGGATCTGCTTTTCGGGGCGCAGGAGGAGGCTAGGCGGCGGAAAAACCTGCCGAGCAATGAGAGCGGGCGCTACCGCAACGCATGGGCCGGCCTTCTGCCTGTCAGTATGAATGAAGCGGAGATAAGCAGGCAGACGGGCGTCACGGGGCCTGCCGCGAGGCGGGTGGTCAGCCGGTTCGAGCGCGGTCACGTCGTACTGCCCTTTCCCGATGAGCGTGGCGACGCGCCCGCGCAAATTTTCGCTGACTGGATCGAGACCCTGCTCAACCGTTTGCCCGCGGATGAGACTAAAAACGTGGTTGCAACGATATTGGAGTGAGGATTCAGAAATGGCGATCAACATCAGAGACGTATTCGACCCTGACGAACTTCAAACGGACGGCGACGACAGGGAACGAGAAGCCGAGTTGAACGGCGAGTTGTTCAAACGCGCCTATTACGAAGGCGACGGCCCTTTCAGCCGCGTCGTCAACCGGTTGAAAACGGGCTTTTCGGTGCTGGTCTATCTGCCGGGCAATTGCATGCCCGCCGCCGCCTCGTTGGTCAAAAGCGAGATCGGAGGGCGCGAGTGGCAAGAATACTGCGAGCATCCGGAAGGTGGAGAGACCATTGTGGACAAGTGGAAAGGGTCTACGGGGATTTCCGTGAACTGGAAGAAGTGGATCAGCGGCCAGAGCGCCGGCGGTCAGAACGCAGGCGGCCAGAACGCAGGCGGTCAGACCGGCGACAACCAGACCGGCGCCCGGCACAGCGCCATCTTCCACAACCTGGATTTCCTGACCGATTGGCAAGGCGGAATTTATCCAAACACGGACGCTCAGACGGCGCTTGCCTGTTTGGTGGGCGGCATCCGGTCGAGCGTCGTTCTGGGCTTGAGCGACCGCGACGTCGGGTTGCTGCCACACGCGATCACGCGCGCCTTCAATGAAATCGAGCGGATTGACGAGATCCCGTTCAAGAACTTTCACCGCATCATCCCCAGAGAGTTGGGCAAACGCCTGGCGCGGGACGACGGGAAGATTCCGGAAGGCGCTGTCTGGCTGCTCGCGTCGCGCCTGCGATGGACTGATCCGCTGCGCGCATTCCGAATTATGCAAAGAGTCGCGCGCAACAATTCCACGCTGGAAGCGATCTTGGGAGAAGTGCTGAAAGCGACGCAGACGGTCAATTTCCTGACGCCCGGCGAGGTCTATTCGGGCAGCGAGCCGCGCGGGTTTCTGGACGAAACGATAGAACTGCTCAAGAACAACATCATCGGCCCTTTCAAAACGTGGAAGTCATTCACCGGCGACATGGACGACTGTAAGAACCTGGTGGGCAGACTCCCGCCGGGGCTGATTCTGTACGGGCCGCCCGGCACTGGCAAAACGCTGCTGGCCAGATGGATCGCGAGAGAGATCGGGCTGCCCGTGCGCACCGTGAGCGGGTCGGAGATTCGCGCCGGCCTGTGGGGCGACGCCGAGAAGAACGTCCGCAACCTGTTCCGCGACGCGCGCCGGGCCGCGCCCTGCGTGATCATCCTTGACGACGCCGACGACCTGCTGCCGGATCGCAACGCGGCGCAGGGAGGGCTGGCTTCAGCCGAGCGAGCCGTGGTCAACGAATTCCTGCAACAACTGCAGGGCGTGCATGGGCGGTTGGACGGCGTCCTGGTCGTTTTAACCACGAACCGGTTCAATGATCTGGATCGCGCCGCGGCCGGACGACTGGCTCTGCACATTCGCGTTCCTTATCCGCAACCGGAAAAGATCGAAGAGATAGTGGACGTGATCGCTCAGGAATACGGTTTCGACCTGTCGCAAATCAGGGGCGACCTGATCGAACGCTTCGGACGCTCGATCACGGCTGGCGCGGGCCAGGATCGGCAGACCGCCGAGTCAAATTACTTTTCCCCGCGCGACATGCAGCAGGCCATGCGTCTGCTGGAGAGATGGGACAAGAAACGCCAACCGGGACAGCTGTACACGCCTGACAGGGAGGATTTACAGCGAATGCTGGATTATTACGAGAAGTTGGGAAAGACGGCCTCCGCTTCCTGAAGGGCAAGTGAAAGATAGAGGCGGAAACAAACATAATATCGAAGAGAACAAACCGAAAGGAGATATGCGATGTCGACAAGCACACGGATGGAATTCAACGTGACGCCTGAATATCGGGTCAAAACGGACTTCACGCACTCCGGCAAGCAGGTGATGAATCTGGATCGCCTGCTGGGGGAGGAGGGACGTCGTTCGCTCGAGCGGACGCTCGAATCGCTGGAACGGCGTGGCGCGCCGCTGCCGGGTGAGGACAAAGGTATTTTGAATTGGGAACGGGTCGCGGACGCCGGGCAGAGTAGCGCGCATTACCGTTTGCGCGTTCCGGCTGAGAACCTGCCCGGCGCGCAGGGCCTGAGCGAGATCGTGGTGGATTTGCGACTGCGCGGCGCCTTGACCGAAGTTACGCACGAGGCCAATTTCAGCCGCGTCCGGACGAGCGCGGAGACCGGCGGCGACGCCTCGCTCTCACCCACCGAACAACAGAGCGTGCAGCGCGTGGTCAATCGCTCGGTCAACCAGCTTCTGGCCTACGGCGTCGCCGAACGCCTCAAGAATCAGCTCAAGCAGCAGGTCAAAGAGAAACTGAAGGTGCAGAATGAACAGCGGTTGAATCAACTCGTGACGATGCGAGTCGCCAATAAGATCAACATTCAAACATTCGCGAGACTGCGCCAGTAAAGGGAGATATGCGATGGACGAATCAAAAATCAAAGTGAAATCAACCGGAGTCTACATTCAGGACCGCCCGCTGACCGGAGAAGAGCGGGGATCGTCCGAAAAGCCCGGCGCGCCGCAGTATCACAACGGGCCTCCGCCAGGGCCGGACATGGTCGAGCACACGATAGAGTCGCCCGTATACCGGCGCGGTTTCAAACCGGATGACGCCGAGATCTGCATCAGCGTCCAGCCGGGCGACGAACTGGGGCAGATTTTCATCAACGTGCAATTGGAAGGCGCGCCCCAACAGTACAACGCCTGCATTCAAAAGCAGAACGACATCCTCAAAGACGCCTCCCAATGGCTGACCGAAATCTTCGGCGAATTCGGCGCCGATTGGGAAGTGGACATCACTGCGCTGCCTTGCCCCAAAGCGACCGACAAACTCGAATTGGAGAAGGTCGTGCTCAGACTGGAGAACAAGGCCACCGCGGAGCGCCAGACCGAGGCCGAGCGCAAAGCTGAAGTTGACCGCAGGTTGCAGCCCACAGTGAACGTCGAGAGAAAAGTCTGACCGAGCCTGGCGTTTGAGCCGCCCACTGACGGGAGAAAAGCAAGATGGCAGCAGAACCGTGGAAAGAAGGTCCCGAACACGAAGCATGGGCGTCCCCCGAGGTCTCCAGCCATGTTCTTGGCGAGACCGAAGGCGCAAGCGGCAAGCCCATTCCGCGCCCTTGGGCGGTCGCCTGCTTGAAGCGCATCCGCGAGTTGCGCGACAGGCTGAAGGATTTGTGGATCGGGCTGGAGATCGAAGATCGGGATGATCACCTGTTGAACTGGCTGCTGGCCTGTCTCATCGCCCGTGAGAACGTCCTGTTGCTGGGCGGGCCGGGCGTGGCGAAGACCGAGATCGCGGAGATAACTTTCCGCTGGCTCGGGTTGTCGCCGCCGCAGGTCTCGCCCGGCGCCGGACTGACGAGCGCTCAGCCGGAGGATTTTCATTTCTGGTGGAACGAGCGCGTCGCGCGTGAAAAGAAGCAGCAGAAATATTTCCGCTATCTGCTGAGCCGTTTCACGCAGCCCGATGAACTCTTCGGCCCGATCGAGATTTCGCTGCTGCGGCAAGGCGTTCTGGCGCACATCAATTTCGGCATGCTCACGGGGCCTGGCGTGCGCGCGGCGTTCCTGGACGAGGTCTTCAAGGCCTCCTCCAGCATTCTCAACTCGCTGCTCACGCTCACGCAGGAACGCGAGTATTTCAATCTGGGCGGCATGGTCAGAAGTGATCTGGTGATGTTCATCGGCGCGTCCAACGAACTGCCCGGCGGCTTGGGCGCCGGCGCCTACGGTCTGGGCAGCGGCGGCGAGGACTTCAACCTCCTTTACGCCTTTCTGGACCGCTTCCCCGTTCGCATCGAGGCGCCACTGGCTTCCGGCAGCATGCCAAGCGGGCGTAATCACAAAGACTCCAACCTCGGACGGGCGACCGAGAAAGCCATTCAGCGAGAAAGCCGGCGTTTCACCGCCAGCGAGGGCTTCGAGCCGCCCAGGTGGGAGCACGGCGCCCCTTCGATCAACGACATTCTGCTGCTGGGGCGCTGTTGCCTGGAACAGGAGATCCTCAAACGGGAGAGCCTGGATAAGGGCGGGCTGTTCGATCAGAAGGCCCTGACCGAATTCAAGAATGCCTTTTACAGCATTGGCGCCGCGCTGCAGCAGAACCAGACAGAGGCCGCGAGCAACCGGGTCAGTTGGACGATCTCTCCGCGCAAGCTCAAAGCCCTATACAAAATCGCGCTGGCGCACGCCCTGATCTGCGACGACGGTTTCGGCCTCGAATCGGATTGCGTCAACGGCCCAGCGGACAATCAACTGCACGTCTTCGATTTCATCTGGGATTCACCGGGTGAACGCGGAGAGCTTGCCCATCAGGTACAGGGCAATATCGACAGCCTCCGGCATAGAAAACGCTAGCGAGGCTGCGCTAAGCGTTAGCCGCCAGAAAAATGGTCGGCGGCAGCCTTTGGAGTGCGGCGGCTTCGACGCCGCTTTCCCAGCTTTGCGCCTCGAATCCGGAGCGGTGGAAAAGCGGCGTCGAAGCCGCCGCACTCCAAAGGCCGAGGCTGCGCTAAAACTGAGAGTGGATCGAGATGAGTATGGATGCGCCAAAGATTACCAAACAGGACGAAACCGCGATGCGCGATGCGCTGTGGGACAGGTTTAAACGGGCCGGCGTCGCCGGAGGCTTCGAGCCGGAAAGCTTCGATTACGCCGCCGCCAGGCTTTACGTTACGGCGCAAGACCCGCCGCCCGTGGCGGATCATGACCCGCGCGTGCGCCAGTTGATCAG
>Ga0187894_10003640_pt1 | contig 17061 bp, 20 predicted proteins | sample GBC1701081metaG_FD_136650 | JGI IMG/M metagenome (GOLD analysis project Ga0187894, IMG submission 136650) | White microbial mat communities from a lava cave in the Kipuka Kanohina Cave System on the Island of Hawaii, USA - GBC170108-1 metaG ...
GGATGAGCCGAACACAGCGATATCTAGTTCCCGAGTGCGCTGCGCTTTCGCGTCGTTCACTACGCCTGACGCAACCTGAGTGACGCGGCCGCCGAGCGTGGCTGGTGAGACGTATTCGCAGGCGGCATCTGATGTCCAAGGTACGTGGTGCTTTTCCTGATTTTTCCGGATCGATCGACATTGCTGACAAGCTGGCCGACTCGCAAGTGACGGCTGAGGTGCAGATGGCGTCGGTGACTACCCATAATGCCGAGCGTGATGCCCATCTGCGCTCAGCCGAGATCTTCGACGTGGAGCATTTTCCGACGATGCGGTTCCGGGGGACCGGGGTACGGATGGACGGGGACTCGCAGCTGCTTGACGGTGAATTGACCATCCGGAACGTGATCCGACCGGTCACGCTGAAAGTCGAATACAACGGCGTGGGTGAAGACCCCTGGGGTGGCGTCCGAGCTGGCTTCACCGCGACCACCTCGATCCACCGCAACGATTTCGGCATTGACTTCAATATCCCCTTGCAGGGAGACAAGCTGCTACTCGGTGACAAGATCGACATCGAGTTGGAGATCGAAGCCGTCCGGCAGTGATATCCGCACCGAAACCGTTCGGTGATCATGCTGCATTCTTGGTAGCGTGGTGTCGAGGCCCCTGAAGGAGGCCGTGTGAACGTGGCGCGGGAGGGTGGGGCTGCTCGGGTCGTGGAAGGGGCTCTGCTCTGGGAGCCGTCACCTGAGATTCGCGCTTCCGCGAACATCTCCCGCTACATAGGCTGGCTACGCGAAAACCACGGGCTGACCTTCAGCTCCTACGATGCGCTGTGGCAATGGTCAGTCACGGATATCGACGCGTTCTGGCAGTCGATCTGGGAGTACTTCGATGTTCAAGGCCACCGGGGAACCGGGCCAGTGGGTTCCGGACGCATGCCCGCGACGCGATGGTTCCCGACAGCGACCGGAAACTATGCGCGTCAAGCGCTGCGATGGCAGGGGGAGCGCCCCGCGGTCGTCTTTCGCTCCGAGAAAGGCGACTGCCGGACGCTGGCCTACCCGGAATTAACCCAGCAGGTAGCGCGGACAGCTGCTGGCTTGCGGGCACTGGGCGTTTCGCGAGGCGATCGCGTGGTCGGTTACCTGCCGAACATTCCCGAGGCGCTTATTGCCTTCCTCGCCGCGGCGAGTATCGGCGCTATCTGGTCATCCTGCTCGCCTGACTTCGGCGCGGCCGGCGTCATCGATCGGTTTCAGCAGATCGAGCCGAAGGTTTTGATCGCCGCGGACGGTTACTCCTATGCCGGCAAAGCACACGATCGCGGGGATGCCATCCGCCGCATTGAGGCCGCGTTGCCAACGGTGCGGACCACCGTTCTGGTGCCCTACCTTTCCGCCGAAGCTGTTCCGGACGGTCTGCGCCACGGCATGCGCTGGGCCGACCTGCTCCAAGATGCTGACGAACTGCAGTTCGCGGAGCTGCCCTTCGACCATCCGCTCTGGGTGCTGTATTCCTCCGGAACGACCGGCCTGCCCAAGGCTATCGTGCATGGCCATGGCGGCGTACTGCTAGAGCACCTCAAGGCGCTGTCGTTCCACATGGATTTAGGCCCAAAGGATGTCTTTTTCTGGTTCACCACCACCGGCTGGATGATGTGGAATTATCTCGTCGGCGGCGTGCTCGTGGGGGCCACGGTCGTGCTCTACGACGGCAGCCCCGGCTACCCGGACATGATGGCGCTATGGCGGATGGCCGCTCAGACCGGCGTCACCTACTTTGGAACCAGCGCGTCGTACCTCACCGCCTGCATGAAGGCGGGAATTCAACCAGGAATCCAGGCCGACCTCAGCAGGATTCGGGGCATCGGCTCGACCGGATCGCCGCTGGCGCCTGAGGATTTCCAGTGGGTCTACGACATGATCGGCCGCAATCTACTCCTCGGTTCCTTCAGCGGGGGCACCGATGTGTGCACTGGGTTCGTGGGCCCATGTCCGCTGCTGCCGGTCCGTGCCGGCGAGATTCAGTGCCGCTGCCTCGGGGCCAAGGTCGAGGCTTACGATCTATCCGGACAGCCGGTGATCGACGAGGTCGGTGAGCTCGTTATCACCGAGCCGATGCCGTCGATGCCCATCAATTTCTGGAGCGATCCAGAAGGGACGCGCTATCGGGAGAGCTACTTTGCCACCTATCCCGGCGTTTGGCGGCACGGGGATTGGATCAAGGTCACCCCGCGGGGGAGCTGCGTCATTGATGGCAGGTCAGACTCGACCCTTAACCGTGGCGGTGTGCGGATGGGCACCAGTGAGTTTTACCGGGTGGTGGAGAAGTTTCCGGAGATTCTCGACAGTCTGGTAGTCGACACGGGACAGCTCGGCCGGGAAGGAAAGCTCTACCTTTTCCTGGTTCTGGCCGAGGGGCGCGAGCTGGACGAGGCTCTCATTGATCGGCTGAAGGCCACGCTTCGCGCTGAGCTTTCCCCGCGACACGTCCCTGATGAGATCCACCCGCTTCCTGGGATTCCGCGGACGTTGTCCGGTAAGAAGCTCGAAGTGCCGATCAAGCGCATCCTGACGGGTACACCCCTCGACGTCGCGGTGAACCCTGACACCCTGAGCAACCCCGACGTGTTGCCCTACTTCATCAGCTTCGCTACTCGATGACTATAGAAACTCTCAGAGGGTGTTGGAGAAACCTGACGAAGAGCGGTTAGCTGTGGCGCAATTCGTTCGTCATCAACGTCGGACTCGTTCCAAAAGATCGCGAACCTCTTCAGTGGTAAGCGCGGGAGCGTTGTCTGGTTGAATCTCTGCTGCCAGAAAGCCTTCGCGCTCAATCAGTTGTGCCGGGCGAGAAGCCAGTTCCATCTCGATGCGCCCGTCCCGTATACATTACTCACAAGCTTTGACTGCGGCGCAGCCCAAGTTCTTCCCGGAGTGCCCTGGGGATTACCACTCGTCCGGCTCGGTCGATGGTAGCAAGTGTGGAACGACCATACGATGTGATCCCACTCTTCGACTAGCTACGAAGATGCCTGCCAGAGAGCGGCCAGGGGAAGGGCTCTCATCCGGTCGCCGAACGGAAGGCTCTCAGCGCCCGCATACAGGACGAAGCCGGCAACGAATCGGTCACCGAGACGACGCGCCAGGTAATGCAGGCCACGAAAATCGTCAGCTCTGACCGTCTCGGCCGCCTTGACCTCCACCCCGATGATCTCGCCTGATGCCCGCTCCAGCACACCGTCGACTTCCACACCGTCGCGATCACGGTAGTGGTACAGCTCAACCGGCTCGTCCGACCAGGTCAACTGGCGCGCGATCTCGCCTAGCGCGAAGTTCTCTAGCAGCGGGCCGGCCGGGGCAGTGATGTCGGATGCTCGGGCTGGGGTGAATCCAGTCAGATGGGCGCCGAGCCCGGAATCGACGATCAACAGTTTAGAGGCGGCGACCGCACGCGTTGTCAGATTCGATGACCAGCCGGGAATGAGCCGGATCATGAACACCAACTCCAGAAGATCCAGATAGCGCTTGAGCGTTCCTCTGGGCAGCCCAATATCGCGACCGATGGACTCGATCACGGCGAGTCCACCCATCCGCGCCGCGAGCATGCGGAGCAGCCGACGCATATCAGACGGTCGTTCGATATCAGAGATCTGCCGTACGTCTTTCATGATCAAATCGTTGGTGTAGGAGGCGAAGAAGTGAGTTCGCCGTCTCATGGTTGGCCGGCGCACTGCTTCGGGGTAGCCGCCACGCATCGCCCGTTCCAGGTAGTCAGCCCTGCGTAGCGAACATCGCGGCATTTCGAGATCTGTGCCGAATTGGAAGACGGCATCCACAAAACCATCCGCTGCCGAATCGATCTCGCCCTGGGAGAGTGGCCACAACTCGATTGTTTCCGACCTTCCAGGGAGCGCGTCTGGTAGGTCATGCAATCCCAACAGGCGTGCGGAACCGGTGAGCAGATATTTCCCAGGACGAAGATCATGATCCACTTCATACTTGATCGAGAGCAGCAAATCAGGAACCCGTTGTACTTCGTCGATAAACAGCAGGCCATCGTGACGCACGAATCCAGTGGGGTCGCGTCTGGCGGCCGCCCGGACCGGGGCTTCGTCGAGATAAAGCTCGCGAGAGCCTGGTATATCGTGGACAATTCGTTCCGCCAGCGTGCTTTTTCCGGTTTGCCGGGCGCCATTGATGATAACGACTCGAGTATCCGTCACCGCTTCTAGCGCCATGGCTTCGGCGTGACGTGGATAGAGGCTCATATCCTCGGCAACCTCCTGCTTATCGTGTGAAAACGACACTCATGTGGTCGATCTGCCGCTATTATTGTAGTCGATCTGCCGGAGGGTTTGTGGTCGATTTGCCGGAGGGTTTGTGGTCGATTTGCCGGAGGGTTTGTGGTCGATCTGCCGCTACCCAGACGCTGCCCCAGGCGGGCGGAGCACCGCGAAGGCATCGGTGACTTCGAGCTGCCGGGTGCGGAACCGGAAGACCGCTGCTGGCCGGCCGCCGTGCCGTCCGGAGGGCGCCGCCTCGCCGGTGGGTTCGATTTGGCCTCGCCGGATGAGCACCCGCTGCAGATTGGTCGCGGAGATGCCGTAGCCGAGCGCAGCCTGATAGTAGTCCCGCAGTTCAGAGAGGGTGAACGTGGGGGGAACGAGCGCAAAGCCCAGGTTGGTGTAGGACAACTTGGATCGAAGTCGACGTCGTGCTGAGGCCACCAGGTCTCCATGGTCGAACGCGGTACGTGGCAGCTCGTCGGCTGGATGCCAGGCAGTGTCCGCGGGCGCCCGTGGATCGAGGTGGGCGGGGATGAGGCCGAGATAGGCGGTGGCGAGAACCCGCTGTCCGGGGTAGCGGTCGGGCGTGCCACGGGTTTCCAGCTGCTCGGTGTGGGCGAGTTCGCGGACGTCGACTTTTTGCGCGAGCTGCCGGCGGATCGAGTCGTCGAGGTCTTCGTGGATGCCAAGTGCGCCGCCGGGTAGTGCCCACGCGCCTGTCTGGGGCGGTTTTGCCCGCCGCCACAACAGGGCTGACAGGGCATTGCTCCGGATCTGGAAGATCACGGCGAGCACTTCATGACCCATCACCTTCTTCGCCATAGTAGGCATGCTAGAGTATGGGCAAGTTTCTGCCTGTTAGGCGAAAACTAGGAATGGTCGAAGACGCAAGTTCTTTGAGGTCGGTTCCAGCGGCAGGTAACACATGGGAGGCAGCCGTGAGTACAAGAGGCACGCTTACGCCAGAGCGGCGAGCCGACAAGCGAGCGGAACAGGCCACAGCCCTCGCGGGCGCGGAAGCCGAACAATGGGAAACGCGGATCCAGCGTCTCGCCCGCTCACGAGACGCGGTGATCCTGGCGCACAACTATCAGCGCCCCGAAATCCAGGACGTCGCGGACCACGTGGGAGACTCGCTCGCGTTGTCCCGCATTGCCGCGACGAGCCGGGCCAGCACGATCGTCTTCTGTGGAGTGCACTTCATGGCCGAGACCGCTAAGATCCTCTCCTCCGACAAGACCGTGCTCATCCCCGATCCCAAGGCTGGCTGCTCGCTCGCTGACACGATCACTGCCGAGCAGTTGCGTGAGTGGAAGGCTGAGCACCCCGGCGCGGCAGTAGTGGCGTATGTGAATACCTCGGCGGCGGTGAAGGCCGAGGCGGACGTGTGTTGCACCTCCTCTAACGCCGCCGACGTGGTCCAATCGATTCCGGTCGATCAGGAGATCCTCTTCCTCCCCGACCAATTCCTCGGCGCCCACATCCGCCGGGTGACTGGGCGGGCGAATATCCACGTCTGGGCCGGTGAGTGTCACGTGCACGCCGGCATCAACGGCGCCACCCTGAAAGCCCGAGTCGCGGCTGAGCCTGACGCGGAGCTGTTCATCCATCCCGAGTGCGGCTGCGCCACCTCAGCGCTCTACCTTGCCGGCACGGGCGTGGTTCCGACGGAGCGGGTCAAGGTGCTGTCGACCGGTGGCATGGTCGACGCGGCCCAGCGCACCAGCGCCCACAAGGTGCTCGTCGCCACCGAGACCGGCATGCTGCACCAGCTGCGCGCCGCGAATCCTCGCACCGTGTTCGAGCCGGTCAGTGATCGCGCCCAATGCCGGTACATGAAAATGATCACGGCGGACAAGCTGCTTCGCTGTCTGACGGAAGGCGTAGCCGAGGTTACTGTGCCGGCGGACATTGCGGCGCGAGCTCGCCAAGCGGTGCAGCGCATGATTGCCATTGGCTCGCCGACTCGGGGTGGCGAGTGAGCCGGGGCGTGGGCGGCGTGGTTCGTCGGCTCGCCGCGCCCGAGCCTACCTGGGTCCGTGCCGCTGACGTGGTGGTGATCGGCTCCGGTGTGGCTGGCCTGACGGTTGCCCTCGCCGCGCATCAGGCCGGCCGGCAAGTCTTGGTGATCACCAAGGCGCGAACCGCGGACGGCAGCACAAGCCGAGCTCAGGGCGGTATCGCCGTCGCGCTTGCCCCCGACGACCATCCGCAGCGACACCTGCGGGACACCCTCACCGCGGGGGCTGGGCTCTGTGACGAGATGGCGGTACGAGCCGTGATCGGCCAAGGGCCACAAGCTATCCGCGACCTGATCCAGCTCGGCGCCCGATTCGACACTGAGATCGGCGGCGGGCTGGCGTTCACCAGGGAGGGTGGGCACTCCCGGAACCGGGTGCTTCACGCCGGCGGTGATGCCACCGGGTGGGAAGTGCAGCGGGTGCTGCGGGCCGCGACTGCCGGCATTGAGGTGGTGGAGCAGATGTTCGCGCTCGATCTGATGCTTGGCGCCGCTGGTGAGGCAACCGGCCTCACCGTGGCCATCCTAGATACCTCGGGTGCTCCCACCAGCGTTGGCATGATGCGAGCTCGGGTGGTCGTGCTGGCCACTGGGGGATTCGGACAGCTTTTTCCGGTCACGTCCAACCCTGAGGTGGTGACCGGGGATGGGCTTGCGCTCGCGCTACGGGCTGGCGCCGAAGTCGTTGACCTGGAGTTCACCCAGTTTCATCCCACGGTGTTCGCGCTCGGCGGTCGTGGCCGGCGGTTGCTGATATCCGAGGCCGTGCGCGGTGAGGGAGCTGTTCTCGTCGACGCGACCGGGCGACGGATCATGGCTGGCAAGCACCCGTTGGCCGACCTAGCGCCGCGGGACATCATCGCGCGGGAGATCAGTCGGCGTATGGCGCAGGCGCCTGGCGGAGTGCGGGATCACGTCTTCCTGGATGCCCGCGCCCTCGGCGCAACGCTCGAGCAACGGTTCCCGACGATCGTCGCGGGCTGCCGGGCCGCTGGCGTCGATCCAGTGACGCAACCCATTCCGGTCGCGCCGGCCGCGCACTACGCTTGCGGTGGCGTCCGAACCAACCTGGCCGGACGCACGTCCATCCCTGGGCTGTACGCCGTTGGGGAAGTCGCCTGCACTGGGCTCCACGGCGCCAACCGGCTCGCTTCCAACAGCCTGCTGGAGGGGCTGGTCATGGGGAGGCTTCTCGCTGAGGATCTGACCGGGACATTGCCGGCTCCGTGGCACGGGAACGTCATGCCTGAGCCTGGTGCTTTGATTTCCACTGAGGTACGCGCCGAGCTCACCACAATGATGTCCCGCCACGCTGGTGTTCTTCGTACTGTTGAGGGCATGTCCGCCGCCGCTGACGTGCTGGCACGGCTGCGACACGTCGCGGATGCGCCGCCGTCCCGCGCGGCATGGGAGGTGACCAACTTGCACACCGTTGCCACCGCGTTAATCGCGGCAGCCCAGATCCGGCAGGAGAGCCGCGGTTGCCACACCCGAGACGACTGGCCTGAGCCGCGTGGAGCATGGCAGTGCCGCCTCGTCAGCTGGCTTGCTCCCGACGGCACAATCGCCCATCACCTCGACACTGAGGGAGCGGCGGCATGACCCTCACCCCGCGAATCTCCGCTCTCGTCGAGCAGGCCGGGCTCGATCCGGTGGCGGTGAAACGGGTCGCTCAGCTGGCGCTGGCCGAAGATCTCGCGGCCGGTGTGGACGTGACCACCGAAGCCACCATCCCTGAGGATCACCAGGGCATCGCTGACGTGGTGGCCCATGCCTCCGGGATAGTGGCTGGCATCCCCATCGCGGCTGCAATATTCGAACTGCGACTGGGTGGCCAGGGAAGTATCACCCCGCGGGTGGCTGACGGGGTTTCGGTCACGCCAGGCGAGGTTCTGCTCACCGCTGCCGGACCGACCCGAGCGCTGCTGACCGCCGAGCGCAGCGCGCTCAACCTGCTGTGTCACCTGTCCGGCGTGGCCACGCTCACCCGGCGATGGGTAGACGCGGTCGCCGGCACTCAAGCGATTATCCGTGACACGCGTAAGACCACACCGGGGTTGCGCACGTTGGAGAAATACGCGGTCCGTTGCGGTGGTGGGCGTAACCACCGCATGGGTCTGGCGGACCAAGCCCTGATCAAAGACAACCACGTCCACGCCGTGGGTGGTGTCGTTCCTGCCCTGACGGCTGTGCGGCGCGCCTACCCTGGCATCGTGTGCGAAGTGGAATGCGACACCGTCGACCAGGTACGCCAAGCCCTGGCAGCCGGGGCGCGGCTCGTTCTGCTGGATAACATGGATCTGGATGACCTGCGTCAGGCCGTCGTGCTGGCGCGCCAGCACGGCGCTCAGACCGAAGCCAGTGGCGGACTCACTCTTGACAACGTCACCGAGGTCGCCGCCACCGGCGTGGGCTTCCTCGCCGTCGGCGCGCTCACCCACTCTGCCCCCGCCCTCGATCTTGGCCTCGACCTCCGCTAGGCACCTCAAAAGGACCAGACGATGCCGTAGGGGGCGCGCCTATTCAGCTGTCCCGTCCTGGGCTGCCCGTAGGGCGGTGAGTCCTTGAATCACATCATGGTGGCTCAACGGAAATACATCGGGCTGGAGAGCGATGCTCTACTCGGGTAGTCGCAGTTCGAACCAGATGGTTTTGCCGGGACCCTCGGAGGTTGTGTGGTGGCCCCATTGAGTGGCGAGGGCGTCAACGATCATCAATCCACGGCCGCTTTCGTCCTCGTTGTCGCTGTCTCGTTGTTGGGGTAGTTCAGGGCTGGTGTCGCTGACTTCACAGCGCAGCCGGTTGCCGCGGCGAAACCGCAGCCCAATCGGGCCGCTGCCGTGGTCGAGCGCATTGGTCACGAGTTCGCTGACCATCAGCTGGGTTTCATCGAGCAGAGCTTCCAAGTTCCAGCTGGCCAGTGTGAGGCGGGTGAGCTTGCGGGCTTGGCTGGCGCTACTAGGGTCCCGAGGCAGCGACCACCCCACATCACGACAGGTGGACGGTATGGTGAGGTTGTCGTTGTGGGGTCCGTCAGGGTTTACCGGGGTGTTCATCAGGATCATGCCCTTTCCTTACAGTGCCGAGAGCAGCGCCGCGGCCAATGCGGCCTGACACGGCCACGCGGCGCCGCAATATGCGCATTGGTGAGCCGCGTCGGCGACGTGGATGTTGAACTGGCGGGCCGCCCGTTGGTAGTAGCCCTCGAACAATTTGCCGATTTCTGGGGGAATTGCGGTAGCTGGCCGGTCCGGGAGCATCCCGGCACGTTCGTGCGGATTCACCTGTCCGTCCCCTTTCTTTTGGGTGTTTACTGGCTTAGAACAAGCGTGAAAGCGCCTGGAAGGGGAAGAAAGCGGATATCAGAAGCCAGCACCGGAAATACGGAGCCCGCATAAAATATACGGATTACGTATATTCGAGCTGGCGCATCTGGATTAGGACGCGATGACAGCGCTACGCTGGGTTATCCGGGTTGGGGAATAGAGGACTTCCGCGATGAATCACAATGGCTCGACGGTAGCAAGTTTCAGCACGCATCACGGCGCCGCGGTTCCGCCGCTTCCGGAGCGGTGGTGGTCTATCCCACAGTTGCGCCAAGCGCTGGCAACCTACGACATGGGAGTGTTGATCGACGCGGTCATACGGGGGCACCGGCTGACACAACGAGAAGTCGCCGACGCCCTGGGCTACTCGCAAGCCTGGGTATCTCGGGTGGTCAATGGTCACCAGTCGATCGTTGACATTCAGCAGATACGCAAAATCGCGATTTGCTTGAGCATCCCACTGCCCACTGGCGGAGCCATTACTGGCCTGCCGCAACCGGACGCAGTGAGTGACAGCGTTAACTGTTGGTCAGAACCTCAGGTCAACGATAGTTTCACGGGATATCCCCCGAGTGAAAGCGATGATGCCACGAAACGTTCCCAGTTCGTCAATGCCCTGGGGCTTTCTTGGGCGGGCGCTCAAGTGTCACGAGTAGATCCGGTGTTTGTTCACGCGGAAGAAACTTCAGCCCGGCTTTCTCGCAAGCTGGAGACATCTCAGGTCGGTCCCGCCACGATTGAGCACCTTAACATGGCGGTGGCGAACTTCGCTGCGTCGTGGGAAACCGCGTACGGTCCCGATCTGTTTCAAGCCATGGTGGGCGAGTACGAGATAGTCGCGGCGATGATTGACCAGACTCACGATCTGCGGTGGCGCAAAGAGCTGTTCCGGGTTGCCGGCTGGCTGGCCGCCTTGGTGGGATTTCGCGCTTTTGACCTGGGCAGTCATCAGACCGCCCGCTGTCAGCTCATCACCGCCAGCCAGTTGGCCAAGCAGGTGGGTGACGCGCGTCTTTTCGCCTGGACCCAGATGGCCCAAGGCACCATAGCGTTGTGGACCGGGAATTACTTGCAAGCAATTGCCCACGCCCAGGCCGGTCAGGATCATGCCACGGGATCGGCACTGGCTCAGCTGGCGGCTCGCTGCGAGTCCCGCGCCTATGCCCGGATGGGCAATGAACGCGGCATGCGCGAGGCTCTGGCCCGCGCTGAAGCCGCCATGCCAGCGCTTTCTCGCCGTGATGATCCTGGCGGGGCATGCTCATTCAGCCCAGCCGCGCTGGAGATGTACGCCGGAATTTCTTTTCTATGGCTCGCCGAAGCTAGCGGTAAATCCCAGTACGCCGCGGAAGCGTCACCTCGCCTGCGTAGCGCGCTGACCGGCTATGAAACCGCTCTTCCTCAGCACCACTCACCACCCAACGAAGCTCAAATCCGGATCAACATCGCGCTGACTTTGCTAGAGGGTGGTCAAGTCGAGCAAGCTTGCCAACTCGCCGTCCAATCACTGGGCGCCCAGGCAGAAACGGCGCCGGAATCGAACCTGCACCAGGCCCTCGAGTTCGCGTCAGCCTTGCGCCGCAAATATCCCACCCTGGCCAAAACCCGAGAGGTCACCGACCGGCTCCGCGCGGTACTACAAACCCGAGCCACCCTCGCCCTCCCCACCGGCGATAGCTAAATCGTCAAGTCCGGAAGTCGATCCGCGGCAACTAACCAGCATCGGGAAACCCCTTGCGCTGTCGGCCGCTCTTGTCCTGACCACGCTGCTCGACGAAAGTGGGTCAGCGAACCAGTCGTTCACAGGCCATAAACCGGCCATTCTGAGGCGAGGCACATGGTCGGCTGACCAGTCCGGTATCCATCCACGTGCCAAAAGGCATAGCGCGGCGACCAGAGGTTGAGGCCGTTAACTTATGGCATCTTGTTCCGCAACTCAAGGAGCGAATGGCTCCCCGGTCAGCTGAGCTGGACAAGCATGGACTGGCATTTCTGGTGTATCGACACGGCGCATACGTCTTCGCGCGTAGTCTTGATGAGGCATTCGAAAATTATTACCGAGTCGAATCAGGCGCGCGGACCGCGCTCTATATGTCTATTGTCCACAACGGCTTAAGCAGTGAAATCGAGAACCCATTTTATCCACGGCTACGTGGAGAGGAGCCAGTGCTTGATGATGATTGATCAGCATTACTCTCCTACGGGAGCCATGGCGCACGACCGGTCCTACTATCGCATCACAGGAGGCCAACCGCTACGCGGCACGGTAAAGGCTAGTGGTGCGAAGAATTCGGTGACCAAGCTGTTCGTGGCCACGTTGCTGAGCGAGGAGCCCTCAGTTCTGACCAACGTTCCGCGCATGGTCGAGACCGACGTGGTGTTGAGCATGATGGCTGATTTGGGAACAAAGGTGGAGTGGTTGGATGATGACACAGAGGGGACCGGATTGAGGTCGCGTCGTTGGCTGCCGCCGCCGTGGCGACCGGAGGGCGCATTGAGGTGGCAGGGGCCAAGCAAGAACATGTGGTGACCTTTCTTAACCACCCTCGTAAGATCGGCGGAGAGTTCGAGGTCACCGAGCGCGGTCTAGCCTTCTGCCGGGCAACCTCGCTGCGGGCACAACATAGTGAAACCGATGTGCACCCGGGATACATGACCGACTGGCAGCAACCGCTGGTGGTCTTGCTCACTCAAGCCGAAGGCGCCGCGGTCGTTCACGAAACGATCTATGAGGATCGCTTCGGATACGCCAGACAACTCAACGCCATGGGCGCGAACATTTCGCTGTCCACGACATGCCTGGGCGGGCAGCCCGCGACTTTATTTTGATGGACATTAACCGGATATTCTTGGAGCGTCTATTTGCTCTGGTGGGTGCGGTAAGCGTCTCGGCGATGCTCCACAGTAACCACCCACACCGTATGGGCGTCCTCGTCGATACGGTAAATGATGCGATAGGGACCGCGGTGAGCTGAGTGCAAGTCAGCCATAGGCGGGTCTAACCGCTTACCCACCCGGTGAGGGTTCTCCGCCAACGGACCAGCAAGAAATTCAAAGGCCGCCACCGCTGCGCTTTCAGGCAAATGCTCTGCGAGTTGCCGGCGTGCTCTTCTGGTTGCCTCAACCCGATACCGCGTGTTTCTCGGTCTCACCTGCTAGTGGTCCGCCTGGCCTGCAAGTCGCCTCGTAGGGTGTCTAAACCTACGGTCTGTCCGTTCGTGATCTCCTGAAGCCCTTCCCGGATATGGGCCATCGCTTCAGGATCAGCGAGAATCTCCAGGGTCTCGAAATCCGCGGCGGCTACTAGGATCGCGTCAGTTTCACCGTCATCGGTAAGCAGGAAACGCTCGCGACCTTCCCGGACCCGCTGCACCAGTTCCGGCAAATGAGCTGTCGCCTCTGACACCGACATTATCGTGTTCACCGTCATAATCCCCATTATGACCCATCGCAACCGCTCAGGGAAGGCTTCAGGTTCACAACTATGCGGTCGTGCGGCGCGACACCGATCAAGGGTCGCGGGCGGTGAGCACGCGGGGCTAACTAAAACGAGAATAGCCAAGAAAACGTCTGGTCAGCGCTATGAGTTGGTCCGGAGAAAATTCTAGTTTCAGTACGACAAAACCTCTGGGGTCTGGCGGCATTGTGTTGAAGGATCCGATGGAGATGTCGGGGGAGCAGATTCAGAGATTCACCCGGCTTTCCCCCAGGGCGATTCCCGTAAACAGCAGCCACTCAATGGTCGCGTCACTCTGGCTGACGTCGCGCCTTAAAGCTTAGCCGCGTAAAGTCGATCCTCCAGTAGGTCATGAGCAGGGCAAGCACGATCTGAACCGATGCCCGCTACCGCAGGTCGCGGCGGCGGAACGCGGCCCATCCGACAGCGAAGAGTACCGCGGACAGCGCAACGGGAATGACGATCGCGGCGGGCTCGGCTCCTTCCGCGAGCATGTTGCGCTCCAAATACCACTGCCACGGACTGAGGAAACGCCACGGTCGAAGGGATTCCGTCAGCGTGAGCAGGCCGTGTGCCAGGTAACCGGCGACGGCCAGTGTGGTGGCGCCGGCCACGGCGGGGCCTCGGCGGCCGGTGGCCGCGCCGACAGCGAACGCCAGCGTGCCATGTAGCAGGGCAAGCCCGAAGATTCCGGCGCAAACGCCGAGCAGCCCGGTGTTGGACACCCCCGCAAGGGCGTCGACCGGCGCCGCGAGCGTGATCAGCGCGACGGTGAATACCCCGACGAGAGCGGTGAGCATAACCACGACAGCGAGATAGCGCTCGACTGCCACCCGCTGTCGGCTGACCGGGTTGGCCAGTAGCGGTTCTAGCGTGCCCGCTTCCTCACTGCCGCCGATCACCTGAGCTCCTGTTCCAATGCTGAAGACCAGGATGACCACGGGCGCCAGCAGGGCGAAAAGCCGGCCGTGGAGATAACCCGCCGGGGAGGTGAGCGGGACATCCGCCTGATAGCCGACGAGGACCTTGACCGAGTTCGGCAGATCGGCCATGAGCTGGTCGAAGGATGCCTGGCCTTTAATCGAGGGGTAGAGCGCCACTGTGAACGCCACGAGCGCGACGAGTCCGACCGCCCACCACAGTAGGGAGCGGCGGCGGTCCCGTAACAGCCGGGCAGCGACAATCACGGCCGGTCCTCCTGGTAGTAGCTCAAGAACACCTCATCCAGCTCGGTCTCGTGGGTGATGATACGGGTCACCTCGAACCGGGCAGCGGCTTTGATGACTTGATCCACTGGTCCCTCAACGATCAGGTGGATCACCCCGTCCGTGGCTGTGACGTCGACAACCCCCGGGACGTCAGCGAAGACGCTCACATCGGCGGATCCGGCGACCCGCAGATCGATGCGTTGCCGGGCTTGCTGGCGCAGCTCGGCCACGCTGGCCACAGTCACCAGTCGGCCGCGGCGCAGGATGGCGACCCGCTGGGCCAGCTCCTCGACCTCGTGCAGCACGTGGCTGGATAGGAACACGGCAGCGCCTTCGGCGGCGAGTTCCCGGACCAGCAGCTGGAACTGGTGCTGGAGCAGCGGATCCAGCCCGGACGACGGCTCATCCAGGATGAGCAGATCGGGACGATGCGCGACGGCTTGTACGATGCCCACCTTGCGCCGGTTGCCGGTGCTGAGCTGGCCCACCGGCCGGCTGGGGTCCAGCTCGAAACGGTCCAGAAGCGTCTGTGCCCATCGCGCGTCCAAGCCGCCGCGGAGCCTGCCGTAAAAGTCAAGCAGGTCGGCCGCGGTGTAGCGGGGGTCGATGGTCCACTCCGCCGGCAGATATCCGATGCGGCGTCGGATGCGCGGGTCAGCGCCTGACCCCTCTAGCACCCGCGCCGCGCCGGCGGTGGGCCGGATGAAGTCGAGCAGCAGCCGGATGGTGGTGGTCTTGCCAGCCCCGTTCGGTCCCAGGTAGCCGAATACCTCACCTTGCTCTACTACGAGACCAAGATCTGCCACCGCGCGGAGCGCGCCGAAGCGCTTGGTCAAGCCCTCGGTGGAGATCGCCGGCCCACTCACCGCCGCTCCCTTTCTCCGGGACGGCCAATGCCGCCGACGGCTGCCTTACCAGTTAGCCTGAGATGAGCCTGATGTTGGTGGAGATCATACTCACGTGATTCGCGAAGGAGAGGTCGATGTTGGATTCCCTGCTGGGTGACGCTACCCAGCGCCTGGCGGACGCGTTGCGGCACACGCGCGTGTCCGAGGACACCCTGGAGCGGCTGCAACATCCCAAGTCGGTGTTGAAGGTGTCTATTCCAGTGCGGATGGACGATGGCCGGCTGCAAACGTTTCGTGGCTACCGGGTCCGCTACGACGACTCGCGCGGGCCGACCAAGGGCGGGATCCGCTATCACCCGGACGTTGACGTCGATGAGGTGGCGACGCTGGCGTTTTGGATGACGATCAAGTGCGCTGTGCTCGACCTGCCCTACGGCGGCGGCAAGGGCGGCATCACCGTGGACCCCAAGCAGCTCAGCAAGCTCGAGCTGGAGCGACTCTCCCGTGGTTACATCGACGCGATCGCGGATTTCATCGGTCCCGACGTCGACATCCCCGCGCCCGATGTCTACACCAACCCGCTCATCATGGGATGGATGGCCGACGAGTACTCCGTCATCCAGCGGCGCCATACGCCTGCTGTCATCACCGGCAAGCCGTTGGCGCTGGGTGGCAGTAAGGGCCGGGATACCGCGACCGCGGACGGCGGCTTTGATGTCATCCAAGCCCTGCGCGGCAAGTTGCTCGCTGACCGGGACCATCCCACTGTCGCGGTGCAGGGGTTCGGCAACGCGGGCGCCACCATCGCGTTGCTGCTGCACGAGGCAGGTTACCGGGTCGTCGCGGTGAGCGACTCGCAGGGCGGCGTTTACGCCAAGGAGGGGCTGCACATCCCTAGCGTGGTGAGAGTCAAAGAGGAGAGCCGGCGGGTGCAGGCGGTGTACTGCGAGGGCAGCGTCTGCAACCTAGTGCCGCACGAGCGGCTGTCCAGCGACGAACTGCTCGGCCTGGACGTGGATCTTCTTGTTCCCGCGGCGCTGGAGAACGCCATCACCGAAGCGAACGTCGGCCAGGTCAAAGCCCGGGTGATCCTGGAAATCGCGAATGGGCCCATCAACTCAGCGGCCGACCACGCGCTCGCCGATCGTGGCGTGACCGTGATTCCGGATGTGTTGGCGAATGCGGGCGGTGTGACCGTCAGCTACTTCGAGTGGGTGCAGAATCGCACCGGTCTGTACTGGACCGCTGAGGAGGTGCGCACTCGGCTGCGGGAGCGCATGGTCACCGAGGCCGAGCGGCTGTGGGGCTACGCCACCGAGCGTGGCATTCCGCTGCGCACCGCCGCCTACGCCCAGGCGCTGGAGCGGATCGGCGAGGCTGTGGACGCTAAAGGCACCAAAGAGCTCTATGCCGCCCAGTAAAAAGTAGCCAGCTCTAACCTAATTGGCCTCGGCTGCGTGGCGCGGTGGGTGACGATCAACATGCCCATGTGCTGCTTCTGGGCGGCCGGCGCGGAGTGACGTATCCGAGTCTGAAGGACGCATACCAGGCACTCGAAACCTTCTGGCAGCACGTATTTCATGCCCATGATGACGATAGTCGGGTATGGGATGTGACGGAATGGCAGTGGACTTTGGATGCCGATGATGGTTAGGACTCCATTGAGACGCTACGCGGCCATTAGCCCGGCTGCTCGATGACCACCCGGATCGGATCGTCTTCCTTAGTCTCTACAAGTCGAAGCCCGTCGGAAAATCGGTCTAGCGGGAACCGGTGAGTGATCGTTCCTTCGAGGCTGAGCGCGCCTTTCCCCACCAGGTTGATGAGTTCAGCAAGCTCACCCAAAGTGCTGCCACACGAGCCCTGAAGTCGCAGTTCTCTCATGGTCAACGCGGTTTGGGGAAGATCCAGGTGCAGCGGTTGAGGACC
>Ga0187894_10003641_pt1 | contig 17061 bp, 14 predicted proteins | sample GBC1701081metaG_FD_136650 | JGI IMG/M metagenome (GOLD analysis project Ga0187894, IMG submission 136650) | White microbial mat communities from a lava cave in the Kipuka Kanohina Cave System on the Island of Hawaii, USA - GBC170108-1 metaG ...
ACGCAAAGGAAGAACACAAATGCCTTCGCGATGGATTTCTCAAAAATGATCGGTCGTTCCTCAATTACGGGTCAACGGTTTTCTTTGCGTACTTTGCGTCTTTGCGGGGAAAATCTTATCTCAGATGCAGCGTCTGAAACCAATCAACTACGTCGCTGAAAGTTTTCCGAGACGTTCGGCGGCGGCATCGAGCGTCTCATCTTTTTTGCAGAAGCAGAATCGCACCATCTGCGAACCCAACCTTGTGTCGTGATAGAACGACGAGCCTGGAATAACGGCGACGCCGATCTCGCGGATCATATATTTTGTAAATTCGATATCGTCGGCAAAGCCGAAGTTTGAGATGTCGGCCATCACGTAATACGCGCCTTCAGGGTGGTCGCATTTAAAGCCTGCGTTTTGCAAAACCGGCACGATAAAGTCGCGTTTGCGTTGATACTCGACTTGCAGTTCGTCGTAGTAACTCGGCGGCAAGCTCAAAGCATAAGCTCCGGCGTGCTGCAGACAATTAGCGGCGCCGACGGTTAAAAAATCGTGCACCTTGCGTATCGCACCGGTGATGTCGGGCGGCGCGATGCAATAACCGACACGCCAGCCGGTGACCGAGTAAGTTTTCGACATCGAATTTACGACGACAGTTCGCTCTCGCATCCCGTCGAGCGTCGCCATCGAAATATGAGAAGTGGTCAGTGGCCGCTGATCGGTTGTCAGCAGTAGAGCATTATCCGTTTTCCGTTTTCCATTATCCGTTGAATAGATGATGTGCTCGTAAATTTCGTCGGTAAAACACAACGCGTCAAACTCTTTGCATAACGAAGCGATAAATTCCATCTCGTCTTTGTCGAAAACTTTGCCGGTCGGGTTGTTTGGGTTGCAGATTATGATCGCTTTTGTGCGTTCGTTGAATGCAGCACGCAATTCGTCGCGATCGAAATAATATCCTTCCAGCCCGCGACGAAGCGGAACAAATCGCGGCGTCGCACCCGAGATGATCGTGTCGGGCATGTAGTTTTCGTAATACGGGTCGAAGATAACGGCTTCCTCGCCGGGGTCGATCGTCGCCATCGCCGCCGCGATCATTCCTTCGGTCGAGCCGCACGTGACGGTGATCTCGGTTTCGGGATCGATGTCGAGACCGAGGAACCATTTCGTCTTCGCCGCGATCGCGTCGCGAAACGATTTCACGCCCCACGTGATCGCATACTGATTGTGATCATCGTCGATCGCTTCCTTAGCTTTTTGTTTTATGTCGTCGGGTGCAGGCCAGTCAGGGAAACCTTGTCCCAAATTCACCGCGTTGTGCTTTACGGCTTCGCGCGACATTTCGCGAATAACGGATTCGGTAAACGAGGCCGCTTTTTGTGAGACGCGGCATTTCAAACTTTGAGGATGTGACATATCGCTGGTTATTTTTCTGCGAGACGCAGACTCGATGCCGAGGTGTAATACTTATTCTCGATCACGGCCTGATCGGCGAGCAGCGCACTTTCATCGTCGGCGAGATTCGCTTCGGGTAAAAACTCGTTAAAGGTGTGGCGAATCGTCGAGTCGTCATTTGCCGCAACCGAGTTTAGAAAGACCGACAGCATTCGTGCGACATCGTTTGTCGCAAATGCAGCGATCTTGCCGATAAAAATTTTGGGATTGCGTGTCTTTAGCAAATTTTCACCCGTGATCTCGAGCTCCTCAAACAACTTCTCGCCGTTCCTGATGCCCGTAAAAACAATATCGACATCCTCGTATGGCGTGAGGCCCGACAGGCGGATCATGTCTTCGGCGAGATCGAGAATCTTGACCGGCTGGCCCATGTCGAGAATAAAAATCTCGCCGCCGGCTCCGAGCGCGCCGGCCTGTAGGACGAGCTGCGACGCTTCGGGAATCGTCATAAAATATCGCGTCATGTCCGGATGCGTGACGGTCAACGCCTCGCCTTTTCGTATCTGATCGCTAAAGATCGGGACGACCGAACCCGCGCTGCCGAGCACGTTGCCGAATCGCACGGCGATGTAATTTGTCGCGTAACTTTGATTTAAATCCTGCACGACTATCTCGGCGACGCGTTTTGACGCGCCCATTATCGACGTTGGATTTACAGCCTTGTCGGTCGAGATGAGCACAAAATGCGCGGCACCGAATTCGCCCGCGAGTTTGCCGACGAGCTGTGTTGCAAAAACATTGTTCTTTATCGCCTCGGCAGAGTTCAGCTCCATCAGCGGCACGTGCTTGTGCGCCGCCGCGTGAAAAATCACATCGGGCCGATGCCTTTCAAAGATCTCGCGCATTCGCGCCTCTTCGCACACGTCGGCGATGAGCGGAATGCATTCTACGTTTGTTACGCCGTTAAGTTCGCGAGCGATCTGGAACAGAAAAAACTCGGCCCGCTCGACAAGCAAAACTTTTTTCGGCTCGTAATTTATGATCTGCCTGACAAGCTCGGAACCGATCGAGCCGCCCGCACCGGTGACCATAACCGTTTTGCCGCTCAGGAATTCGTGCAAATTTTCATCTTCTAGTTCCACAGGCTCGCGACCGAGCAGATCCTCGATCTGCACATCGCGGATTCGGCTAACCGAGATTCGTCCATGTGCGATCTCATTCAGGCTCGGCACGATCTGCGCCTTTACCGACAGCGAGCTGCACAGATCGACGACGCGTCTGATCTCTTTTCCTTGCGCCTGATCGAGCGCGATGACGATGTGCTTGATATCGAATTCGTTGACAAGGCGCGGGAGATCGCGGGTCGTGCCGAGCACTTTAATTCGATTCACGCTGCCGCCGACTTTGTGAACGTCGTCATCGACGAAACCTCGAATCTCGATCTCGCCATCGACGCGGCCAAACATTTCCTTAGCCAGCGTCGCCCCGATGCGCCCCGCCCCGACGATGAGCGCCGGTTTGCGTTTTATCCGGCGGCTGAGGGCGACACTCGAGTTTTTCTCGCGCAGTTCGTAATAGAACCTTCGCAAAATTCGCAAAGCTAACAAGCCACCGAACGCCAAAACCGTATCGATCAAAATTACCGAGATCGGAATCTGCCAGAGGTTAAACGTCGTGAATGTAAGCAAAAACCGAAACGCGAGAAGAACAGAGGCCGAGATCGCTGCCGCCTTTATAAAAACTTCGATGTCCTCGATGCTGACGTATCGCCAGATGAGCGAATATGCACCGACGAGAAAAAGGGCCGAAAATTGCACCAGCACGACAAACGGCAACTGACGCAGAGCCGTTTCGGAGTAAAATTCGGCGACCTGAATATTTACCGCCGGCGTGTAAGCGATAAAAAAAGCCGCACAGAGAACCGCCACGTCCGCCAAAAACTGAAGCGGGCGACGCAAATACCACAGGCTTTCCTTTAATCTATCGTAGCTACGCATCCGAATGCGGGGAAATCGCCAAAAGCGTTGTGTATCTTGACGTTAACCTGCGTTAGGTTTGTATGTCAATCATTATCAGCACTCTTACCTGAGCAATCACGCGACTGCGTTTTGCATCAAAACCATCGGCGACGGTAACGGCAGAAAAAGATTGTAACGACAGTTGAGTTGCGTTAAACTCATATCCTTACTGACAGAGAGAGGTTTTTGAGACATGAAGGTTTTTTTAATTGTAATTTTTACATTCGTGCTTTTTGGCGCGATTTCAGCACAAGATGCACCGGTCGATATGCAAAAGGCAAAAGGCTATCAGCTATATCCCGGCGATGTCGTTACCGGAAAGATTTTGGGCGAAGAGCAGTTCGATTTTGTCTCGACGGTCAATGAGGACGGCAACATCGAGGTGCCGTTTTTTGACAAACCGGTCAATGCAAAATGCCGCACCGAACGCGAGCTCCGAGCCGATGTCACGCAATTGCTTTCAAAATATTTGAGATCGCCGCAACTGAGCTTACAGATCACCGACCGCAAGGGCCGCCCGCCAGTGATCGTTTACGGCGAGGTGCGCACGCCGGGACAAGTTCTCTTGATGCGCAAGGCGACGCTGATCGAGCTGCTCGCGTTTTCGCACGGCGTCACTGAAGAAGCCGGCGGCACGATACAGGTTTTTCGCTCGCAAGCTCCGCTGTGTACCGACGGTGTCGAGGAAAATATTTGGAAATCGGACGCGAACGACCCGACACAGGTGCCGTCGAAAACCTACAGCCTCGCAAGTGTAAAACTCGGTAAGGACGAAGCGAATCCGATCATCTATCCCGGTGACGTGATCGTCGTGCAAAAAGCGTCGCCGGTTTATATCACCGGCGAAGTGATCGCGCCGCAGGGCATTTATCTTAAAGAAGGCGGCATGACATTGACCGAGGCGATCGCTAAGATCGGCGGCCCGCGACCCGGTGCAAAAACCAAGGATATAAAAATTTATCGTCTAAAAAACGCAAATTCGAAAGAGCGTGACATTATCTCCGCCAATTACGATCTGATAAAAAGTGGAAAGCAGCAAGACATCCCGCTCCAACCTCAGGACATCATCGAGGTTGATAAATCAAAAGACAGTCTCGCCCAGTCGATATTAAAAATTGCGATCGGCGCCGGACGACAAGCTGTCGGCAGTCTCAGCGGCGGCGTCGGTTATCGCGTTTTGTATTAATTGTAAATTTCGTCGATCACGTCGCGGTATCGTTCGTCGATGACGCGGCGCTTAACTTTTAATGTGGGCGTCAATTCGCCGTTCTCGACCGTGAGTTCGTGTTCGAGAAGGGCGAATTTTTTTATCTTTTCAAACTGCGCGAGCGTTGGTGTCATCGCCTCGATCTGACGTGTGAAAAGGTCGAGGATACGCTCGTTCGTGCAAAATTCTTCGTGAGTTTTGATGTCGAGCTCTTTGAGTTTTGCGTAAGACTCGAGCATTTCAAAATTCGGCACGATCAACGCTGCAGGGAATTTTTGCTCGTTACCAACAAGCACAGCCTGACTAACAAACCGAGACGCTCTGAGCATCTGCTCGATCGGCGAAGGAGCAATATATTTACCGCCAGAGGTTTTGAAAAGCTCTTTCTTACGATCGGTGATAACAAGAAAACCTTCTTCGTCGAGATGACCGATGTCACCGGTGCGAAACCAACCGTCGTCGGTAAACGCGCGTTTTGTCGCTTCTTCTTTGTGGTAATAACCGCTCATCACGCCCGGTCCTTTCACCTCGATCTCGCCGTCCGCAGCGATACGGACACTAACGTTTCGTATCGGCTTTCCGACCGTGCCGACCTTTACGGCAGCAGGATTATTTGAAGAGATCACAGGCGATGTTTCCGTCAGTCCGTAGCCTTGCATTATCTGAATGCCGGCTCCGGTAAAAATTAAAAATATCTCGTCCGGCAACGCCGCACCGCCTGTAATGCAAAATCTTAAACGCCCGCCGAAGAAGTCGCGCAGCTTCGTGTAAACGATCTTGTCGGCGACGCTGTGTTTTGCGGTTAACGAAATCGGTATCGGCAAGCCGTTCGCGTTCGCACGTGCATATTCTTTCGCAACGTCGATCGCCCAATCAAAGATCATTTCGTTGACGCGACCCGCTTGCGAAGCGGTAAATCGCGCACGCTCGAAAACTTTTTCAAAAATTCGCGGCACGCCGATAAAGATCGTCGGACGAACTTCTTTGAGATTGTCCGGCACTTTCTCGATCGACTCGGCGTAATGCACGCGCATTCCGTAGCGAATGTAAACATACATTCCCGTTCGCTCAAAAACGTGCGAGAGCGGCAGCACCGAGAGCGAAACATCAATTCCTGAAAACAAATATTTTTCGCTCGCGTCGAGGACGTTTGAAATTAAGTTTGAGTGAGTGAGCATCACGCCCTTTGGCTCGCCGGTCGTGCCGCTTGTGTAGATCAGCGTGGCGATGTCATCCGGACTGACAGCACTCTTAAGTTCGTTAACAAGATTGGGATGTTGTTTCTTTAAATCCGAACCTTTTTCCTCGAGGTCGGCGAGGCTGATGAATATATCACTATTAATATCGGTCGAGTCGAAAAAAACGATCTTCTCAACAAACGCGCAAGTTTCGACTTCGGCCTGAATGCGCTCATATGCATCGCGGTTATTCAAAAACAAAATCCGCGCAGCCGAATCGTCCAATATGTAACGCACCGAATCAGGCGTGAGCGTTGTATAGATCGGCACATCGATCACGCCCGCAAACTGACAGCCTGCATCAGCGAGCGTCCACTCCGGCGAATTCGGCGCAAGTATCGCGGCGCGATCTCCTTTTCTTAAACCCAGTGAATGCAAGCCGAGAGCAATGTTCTCTGCTCGCTCGACGATCTGCCGCGCCGAGATCGGCTTCCACTCGCCGTCACTTTTGTAATTCAGCGCGTTGGGAAGAGCAAACTCATTCGCAGCGCGTTCGAAAAGTTCGGGCAGCGTCGTCGGCTCGGCGAATTGCGGCTCATTTACAATCGCATGCGTTTGCTCTCTAACTTTTTCCAAAACTGCCGTCATTTCTTTGCGATACCGTCAAAAAAGATCTTCAAAACTTCACCGGCCATCGGCGCAAGCGGATATTGCTTGCTGGAGATCACCCAATTCGTAACCATTTCATCGAGAGCTCCATACAAAATTTTTGCAGCAACAACCGATTTGATGTCCGCGCGAAAAACGCCGTCTCGCTGACCGTCGTCGATCGTCTTCCGAATGATCTCAAGATATTCTGCAAAACCAGCGGCAGAAAATTCCTGCATGTGTTTTGTCGAGCCGCGAAGCTCGACTTGAAACACAACGGCAAGATCGCGGTCTGCGCCGAGCCTTTCCAAATGCAACTCAGCAATGCGCTTTATCTTCGCTGCGGGATCGGCGATCTCGTTCAACTCACGACGGCCCTCGCCGATAAACTCAGCCATCGCACGGTCGAATATCGAGTGTAAGATCTCGTCTTTGCTTTTGAAATAAAGATAAACGGTTCCGTCGGCAATGCCCGCTTCGGCGGCGACATCAGCGACCTTGGCGCTGAAGTAGCCTTTGCCTGCGAACACCTTAGTCGCGGCGTTCAGTATCGCCTCGCGTTTGTCCGCGACGACAAGTTTTGTTCCCGCTCCGTTTTTCCCAACTTTGGGCATACGCTGTTATGAATGAATCCTCATTCAGTATGCAGTCAGGCAGCGTGAAAAGACAAACTCGCGTTCGAAAAAGTTGTTGATTGATTAAAAAGATGGCGGAGAGGACAGGACTCGAACCTGCAAGCGCTTACGCGCGGTAGTTTTCAAGACTACTGCCTTACCAATTAGGCTACCTCTCCGCAAAAAGCGGAATTCAAAATATAACTGATGGGAAAAGTAACCGCAACAATAAATGCCGAGTTACTTGGATGGAAACTGTCTTTTCAACTCACTACGAACGGTCTCGACGCCTTTGGTGCCTTGTGTTTTGACGACGATGTTCCCGTCGCGGTCGAGGACATAGTGCATCGGAAATGGCAGGCTGATCTCGCCATTTTTATCGGGCGTGCCGAATTTGCCGAGAATGATCATCTGAGCGTTGGGAATTACGGTATATTTGAAAGGATTTTTGACGAGAAACTTTTCGAGCTGTGTCTTTGGGCTTGCGGCGAGACCGAGAAAGACGACGTCTTTATTATCTTTGTAAGCGTCGACGATCTCGTTTAGCAGCTTTATCTCCTCGACACAGTTTGGGCAGTTGATAAACCACAGATTGATCACAACGATCTTTCCACGCAGCGCGGCCGTATCGACGCGATTGCCTTTCATGTCGAGAGCGGCAAATCCCGGTTGTCGTGTCTGAGCAGATAATGCGAGCGGGAAGGCGACGAGCGCCGCGAGTAAAATTAAGATCTTCATAAGCCCTTTGTATTTCCAAAAAGGGCGAATGTCAAGAAAATTCCCGTTACTTTTAGCGAATAAGGTTGTCTATTGTCGAGGAAAGCTGGCCGGTCTTGTCCCAGCCGCTTGAGCGATGCTGCAAAACGCCTTGCTGATCGATCACAAAATACGACGGAAAACCCATGTCGAGATAGCCGCGTTTGTCGCGATCGGCGTATTGTAGCAGCACGCCAAAGCTATTTGGGACAATTGTGGAGGCAATTTTGTTGGATTTAAGAAAACTCTCGACCTTAGCTTCATTTTCCATCGTCAACGAGAGGAAGACCACCTTTTTGCTCTCATAAGTGTGAACGATCTGGTTTATTTTGGGGAATTCCTGTTGGCAGATGTAGCATTTTGTTGACCAAAACGTCAGCACGACGACCGAACCGCGAAGTTCATTCATATCGAGTGGCGAGCCGTCCATAGACGCCGCTGAGAAAAGAGGTGCGTTCGAACCCACGCGCAAAGCGGTTTGTGCAAGGCCGGCAACTGCGAATAGAGAGATGAAAGCGATAGTTATGGCAGTTTTTCTCATATGTTAAGCCCAAGGTGCGTGAATTAAACTAAGTTTAACACACCTAGTTTAAATAAATTTTCAATTAGTGCAGGTTCCAGATAAAGCCCGCAAATTCTGATAAAATCTCCAAAATGCGGCTCGAAACTCTCGAAACACATAATTTTCGCAACACCGAAGGGCAAATTAGCTTTGACGATGGCCTGAATGTGTTTTCGGGCGAAAATGGAGCCGGAAAGACGAACTGGATCGAGGCGATCGCGGTTTTGGCTTCGGCGAGAGCATTTCGCACGTCACGGCTGCAAGAAACGATAAAATTCGGCGAAAAAGAAGCTCAAATTGCCGGTAATGTCCGCGAATCGCCCGAGATCGTGCGTGAGTTACGCGTCGCGATCACCGGCAGCAGCAAGATTCTGTCTATAAACGGCAAGCGTGAGACGGCTGGCAACTATCTCGGCCAGCTCCACGCCATTGTTTTTAATGCTGACGAGCTTGAGATCGTTCGCGGCCAGCCGGACGAGCGTCGGCGTTTTCTCGACGCGGGAATTGTCGGGCTTCATCCGCCATTTTCGCGAGTTTTTGCCGATTACGCTCGAATCATCAAGCAAAAGAACGCACTTTTGCAGAAAGCTCAGGATGAATCAGTAAAGATCGATAAGATCTCAGAGTCTTTAGAGCCGTGGAATCAACAGCTTATCGTCGCCGGAACCAAGATTCACAAAGCGCGGCTCCGTTTTGTCGAGCGAATCAACGAGGTTCTCGAAAAAAAGCTTTTCGGTCGTGAAGAACTGTCGATCAGATACGCGTCGTCGCTTGAAGAAAAGGGCGATCTCGCAGATTTTGAAAACCTGCTGGCCGAGCGGTTGCAACTTCGCATTCAGGCCGAAATGGCCGCCGGTTATTCGCTGATCGGCCCGCATCGAGATGATCTGGAGATCAAGTTTGACGGCCACGACCTTCGTAAATTCGGCTCGGCCGGCCAGCAACGAAGCGCGCTGCTTCTGTTGCAGCTTGCAAATATCGCCGTTTTTCACGCGACACGAGGCGAATATCCACTATTTCTGATCGACGACATCGATGCTGAACTTGATTACAAACGCATCGGAAAACTGCTCGATTTTTTAGAGGGCAAAACACAGACTTTTGTCACCACTTCGAAGGAAAGTTTTGTCGATAGATTTGGCCATTTGGGCAAACTTTTCAGAGTTACCGGCGGCGAGGCTAAATCTAACTAAAAAAAGGTGTTTTTTCCGCTTCTACGTGTATAAAATCTCCATTAAAAATGCTACAATTAAGCCAGTTTTGCACGTAGGCGAAAGTTGTATGTCAGCAGTGACCGACATTATAGAAATCGATCCGGAAAAGATGAGCGGAACGCCCGTTTTTCGAGGCACTCGCGTGCCCATTCAGAATCTTTTCGACTATTTGGAAGGGGGCGACAATATTGAGGTTTTTCTCGATGATTTTCCTACTGTCGATCGCGAACAGGTTATAACCGTCTTGGAACTCTATAAGGTGAAGCTTCTTGACGAGTATGAGATTGCTGCTTGACGAATGCACACCTCGTCGTCTGAGACGTGAATTTCCGGGTCACACCGTAAGTACTATTGAGGAAGCAGGACTAAAAGGCTTAAAGAATGGTGCTCTGCTCAAAGCTGCATGTGAGAATTTCGATGTTTTGATAACGGTCGATAAGAACATCCAGTATCAGCAAAACCTTGGACAGCTTCCGATGGCCGTATTGGTTTTATCGGCCAAGACCAATCGTTATCAATCAATTTTACCCTTACTCCCGCGGGCGCTACTAAGTTTGGAAAATCTTGTAAGAAACGAGATAACTACGGTCGAGATTTAATAAGGAGTCAATAGTTGGCTAAAGCAAAAAAGACAGAATACGGTGCGGAATCGATCACGGTTTTAGAGGGCCGCGACGCGGTGCGCAAGCGTCCGGCGATGTATATCGGCTCGACGAGCGAGATCGGTTTGCATCATTTGGTTTACGAGGTTGTAGATAATTCGGTTGACGAGGCGCTCGCCGGTTTTTGTGACACGATCGAGGTCGCGATCCATATGGATAACTCCATTACGGTCATCGATAACGGACGCGGAATTCCGACGGATATTCACAAACAAGAAAAGCGTTCGGCAGCCGAGGTCGTGATGACGATCTTGCACGCGGGCGGCAAGTTCGACTCGAATTCGTACAAGGTTTCGGGCGGTTTGCACGGCGTCGGCGTGAGCTGCGTCAACTTTTTGAGCGAATATCTGCGACTCGAGATCTGGCGTGACGGCAAAACGCACGAGATGGAATTCGAAGCCGGAATACCCGTCGCGCCGCTAAAACAAACCGGCAAGACGACAAAACGCGGGACGAAGATCACATTTCGCCCCGATTCGAGCATCTTTGAAACGACGACTTACAGCTTTGAAAAGCTGTCTGAGCGGCTCCGCGAAAAGGCTTTTTTGAACAAAGGCATCCGCATTCACATCAAAGACGAGCGCGAAGAGCCCGAGAAATCGCACGAGTTTTATTACAAAGGCGGCATCGCCGAATTCGTTAAACACCTCAACAAAAATAAATCGCCGTTGCACGATCAGCCGATATACTTTGAGACTGTTAGCGACGATCTTTCGATCGAGGTGTCGATGCAGTACAACGACAGCTACGACGAAAAGATCTTCTCGTTTGCCAACAACATTAACACCGTTGATGGCGGCACGCACTTGTCCGGTTTTCGCGGGGCGATAACGCGCACGATCAATAACTATGCCGAATCGTCGGGCATGATGAAGAACGCAAAGGTAGCACTCACGGGCGACGACGTGCGCGAAGGCCTCGTTGCCGTCATCAGCGTCAAGATTCCGCAGCCGCAGTTCGAAGGTCAGACAAAAGGTAAATTGAATTCGCCTGTAAAAGGGCCGGTCGAGTCGTTCCTGAACGAAAAGATCGGTGAATTTTTTGAGCAAAACCCCGGCGTTGCGAAAAAGATCGTCGGCAAGGCAGTCGATGCCGCTCGCGCTCGCGAGGCGGCGCGCAAGGCACGTGAAATTGTTAGAAAGAGCGCGATGTCGGGCTCAGGCTTGCCGGGCAAGTTGGCAGATTGCCAAGAGAAAGATCCGGCGAATTCGGAGATCTATATCGTCGAAGGCGACTCGGCAGGCGGCTCGGCAAAACAGGGCCGCGACCGCAAAAATCAGGCCGTTCTGCCGCTCAAGGGCAAAATTCTAAATGTCGAAAAGGCGCGTTTTGACAAGATGCTCGGCCACGGCGAGATCAAGGCGCTGATCACCGCGCTCGGCACCGGTATCGGCAAAGAGGATTTTGATGTTTCGAAACTCCGCTATCACAAGATCTGTTTAATGACGGACGCCGACGTTGACGGCTCGCACATTCGCACGCTGCTTCTGACGTTCTTTTACCGGCAGATGCCCGAACTGCTCGAGGGCGGATTTGTTTACATCGCGCAGCCGCCGCTCTATAAAGTCAAAAAAGGCAAAAAGGAAGAATACATCAAGGATGAAAAAGGCATGTTTCGCTACTTGATGCGGCAGGCGACGAGTGACGTTAATGTTTCGGCGCAAAAGCGCGCCATCGAGGGACGCGAGCTTTCAAAAGCGCTCGAACAGACGACCGAGCTGAAAAATTACTCCGTGCGGCTTGCACGCAGATTGTTTAATGACGCGGCATTGGTCGAAGCGCTGCTCGACGCGTTCGCAGGCCGTGACGGCATACTTTCCAAGAACAGCGTTAAGCTCAGAAAAATTTTCGGCGAGCAGGATCTGATGGCTGCCGTCGAGGGCAAACTTGCCAAGGCCGGCTACAACACCGAACTCACGAGCGACGAAGAGCACGGCCTGTGGGAGATCGACATTGCGTATCCAAACGGGCAAAGTCTCAAGATCGATTGGAATCTCGCAAGCTACGTCGAGTTTCAAAAAGCCGTCGAGCTAAACCGTGATCTTGAAACAGATTTTGCCGCGCCGTTCGTCCTCGGCGAGAACGGCAAGTCTGAGACGCTCGACTCACGTGCCGAACTTCTCGACCGAGTTATGAGCCTCGCCAAAAAAGATCTCGCCATTCAACGCTACAAAGGTCTCGGCGAGATGAACCCCGAACAACTCTGGGAAACGACCATGGACCCGGAAAAGCGAACGATGCTGCAAGTCCGCATCGAAGACGCCATCGAAACCGACGGCCTCTTCACCGTCCTCATGGGCGACCAAGTCGAACCCCGCCGCAAATTTATCGAGGACAACGCCCTGGATGTAAAGAATCTGGACGTGTAGTTGCAGCGGCGTTGGCACTCGCGGTATTGACCCATGCGTGCCCGTGCTTTTCCATTCGGCAAGGCTTTCCGCGAATTCGTTGACGATCACGAACGCATCTTCGTCATCGAACAAAACCGCGACGGTGAGTTTCGCCGACCTGATGATGATCGAGCTCGGCACCGACGCCGCAAAGCTCGTCTCCGCGGCTCCCCTCCTGCCCGAGGAGGGGTGGACGCGTTTCGCGGTCGGGGTGGTGGGAGCTACGACGGCATGCCGATCACGGCGGACAATATCTTCAGGCAGATAAAAGGGAAGATGATGCAGGAAATTTAGCCCTCCCCGCCCACCCGCCCGTGAAGTGTGGGTGCTGCGTTCTGTGCGCGGAGCAACAGCGTTTGTCAGAACCGTAAGCAACAGCGACCGGATTTATTTGTATTCCCGAAAGCCGTCTATCACACTCTTAAAGGTTGTCGGTTTGTAAGTGTCAAAGCTAACATCGTCCACATAAACGAAGTCATAGCTCACATCGTTTTGCACTCGGTTAATATCATCACACCATTGCGACAACCTTCGCATCTTCGGCGGAACGTCGAGATCGGCTTGTCCTTTTGTTTCGACAATAATAACGCGACCGTCCTTTAGCTTCACAATAAAATCCGGATAGTAGTTTGAAATATTGCCGTCGTCGCGAACGTAATCCAGCTTAAATCCTACGGCCATATAGTTCTTTGTATATGAAACCACGTCATCGCAGCCATCTAGAAAACTTGCGAACAATAGTTCGAAATGGCTGTCGCCAATAACCCTATTGAACACACTCTTTTTCGGTATTAAATAGCCTTGGTTCTTCGCCACGAAAGGCCGCGTCTGTCTCAGCTTTATCGAGTCGCGAATCCCTGCGTCGCCTCTATCTCGAACGGTGAGATCATTGATAGCTTTCTTGAAACCCTCGATTACAGTCTTGGTCGCAGCCAGTTCTGATAAGTTTCGCAAAGTGTTCGGGCTTTCAAGTTCAACCGTCTTACCGAACAATTCAACTTCCACAAAACCTTTTACTTTGCCGTATAGAATATCGTAACCGCTCACAAGCCGGAGATCTTTCATTACAGTTTGAGCAAAGTAACCAATCACGCTTCGATAATCCGCAATCCCTGCTGTGTCGAGAATTGTGGTATGAGTGACCGCGCCAGTTGTAATGTCTTTGAATACTATTTCCCGCTGTTGTTCCTCGGAGAATTCCTGATACAAAACCTTTTGATGTCCAAAGCCGGAAATGTTTAGCTCGGCAAGGTTCTTGTATTCGCGATAAGTACGAGGCGTCATTACCGGAATTTCAATGTCGAGCTTATCTATATCTTTCTTCTCGTTTTCGTTATCAACTTCGACTACTAGCGGCGCATTTGCCTGTGAGCCTTGGCCCATTGGCTTTCGTTCGAGCACAACACCTTCGGCCTGAATCGAATCGACGAAGTCCATAAACGCATCGGTTCCCACCACGCTCACATATTCCTCAACACTTCCCGGATACATCTTGCGCAATCCCCGACCCAAGGTCTGTTCGGGTAAAATGTTACTTTTCGCTGAATACGGACGAAGCCCAACGATCGTCGTTACGTTTCGCACGTCCCAACCTTCTTTGAGCATCATTACCGAGATGACTGCTTTATACTTACTTTCCCAACTGTCGATTTCGTTAGCATCCTTCCGAAGCTGTTCGAGCACTTCTTTGTTTTGTCCTGACGCCGATTCTGATATTTCCCCGTTGTCCTTTGTGTGAATTACGAGCACAGCACCTTTCAAATCTTTATAAGTTCCTTCCAAATACTCGGCAACGTCGTCGCAGTTTCTGGTGTCGTCCGTCATGACGAACAGAATTGATTTCTTCCCTAGTTTTTCATGTTCGGCGTATGCTTTGCGCCATTCCAGAACACCGAGGTTGAGATAGTCTGCATATTTTTCCGTGTATTTTGCACTTTGTCGCTCCTGTAGTTTCGCTCGGCTTGCTGCGTCAGGCAGAACAGGATGTTTTACAATATTCTGCGAGATTGCTTCGACCAAAGGATAATCTGAGATCGTTTGAACAAAGATCGCTCCTTTCGTGTGCTTTGGTGTTGCGGTCACATCAATTTGCAAGGAAAGTGAATCACCTTTCTGTAAAAGTCGATTGTGGATGTCCTGAATCGACGTAAACCAAGCCATTCGCGGATCGTGAATATGATGAGCCTCGTCGTTGAGGACCATCAATTCGTCAATATCGCGAACTATCATTCCCAGATCAACTTTCGAATCTGTCGTAGCCCCCGTTGGACGTTTCCCGAGAAAGTAATCCATCGTGTTATCGTCTTCGGACGAAGCGGGAACATCATCGCCGGAATAAACTCGATGAATATTTGTAAGAAATATATTTCCCGTCGGTCGCGTTACGCGAACTTCATCCTGAACGTGGAGCGTCAGTTGAAAATCATCACGCCAGTTTTGCCCGTCGTAGCCATCATCAGGAATTACGGGATCGTCAAAGAATATTCTTAGTCCTTGAAAGTCTTTATAGATTCGGTCGAGAACAATTATGTTCGGTGCAATTACAAGAAAGTTTCGCGAAAGCTTTGAGTCCGGTTCATATAGCTTGTGAAAGAAACTCCACGCGAGAGCAAGACTTAATACTTTTGTCTTTCCTGCCCCGGTTGCCATCTTTATCACGAAACGTCGCCACGTTTCGTCAAACATCTGGGCCGTCACGGGAGCATTTCCAGCAAACCTCATCAGATCAAACTTATCTTTAACGCCGATGACATCGTAGAGATAGATTATCGTCTCTAACGCTTCGCGTTGAGCAAAATAATACTGAAACTCAGCCATCGTGCCGTCTGTTTGAGGCAACAGATGCGGTTCCTTAAACCAAAAAGTTAGGAGACTTGCGCTAGTATTCGTGGCTCCCGCATATCCGCCTTCCCGCCATGCTTTGACTTTCTTGCGAAGTTCGGGAACGAGCGGCGGCATTAGTTTATCCATCGTCGTTTCTCGCAACGCTTCGTCGGCTGGAAACCATCGGATCGACGGATCGAGGATCGCATGAGGTGATTCTGGAAAATTTGGATGAAGAGCCATAGATTTTTAATCGCGCAGCGATCCTTCTTCGTCGCAGAGCGACGGTTCGACAGTAGCCGTGGTGTTTCAACCCACGGACAGGTTGCGAAAATAGTTCCCCGTCGCGTCAGCGACGGACGAATCATCCGAATAAATATCGTTCGTCGTATTCGATCTCGTGTAACCTCAGTAATTCTCTGTATTCTTCTTCGAATATTTGCTTTTCATGATGTTTACGTTGGTTCTTGATATATTCGACGACCTTTGATGCGTGCGATTTACAAACCGCGAAAACTCCGAACCCATCTTGCCACGCAAAGTCATTCAAATGCTGAAATTCATTGTGGATCCAATGCGACGATCCTCCTTTGATCCATTGTGCGATCTGACTCGGAGCAACGGACGGCGGAGAACTTATTAGTGCGTGAATATGATTGTCTATTCCACCAACCTGGATTGCTGTTATATTGTGCTTTCGAGCAATCCCGCCAATATATGCCCAAACACGCTCTTCGATATCAGGCGTGATCAGCTCGATGCGGTTCTTTGTACTGAAAACTATGTGGTTGTAACAATGTGAATATGTGTTCGCCATAATATTCATGCGGTCGCTACGCGACGCGAACGGTTTGCATCATTTTACCGTGGGTTAAAACACCACGGCTACATTCGTGGCATCGCTACGCGATGAAAAACCAAAATCGGCGCATCAAATATTCACCTCCACAATTGTCATTGTGTCATTGCCAAATATATCAACGACCTTGACTGCGATCTTGCGGCGGCCTTTGCTGCATTCGCGATAAACGCTTTTTAATTCAATTGATCTGTCGCGTTTTGTTCTAAACGATTGCCATTCGTTTTCAAAAACATAATCGCCTGTCCAGACATCTTCGTAAGCGACGAGGCTTTGCTGATCTGCTTCCATTCCGGGCAAAGCATCGTCAGAGACGAGCGGTTTGCGTATCGTTTCCTTTTTACTTTCGTAATCAAAATCGACTGACCAGTAATCTATCCAGTCCGTCCAGCTTTCGGTCAACTGTTCGCGGGTGACAACGCCGTCTTTGTCTTTTGAGACTTTAACGATCTGTCCGGCCTCGACAACGATCTTGCTTCCAGCTTTCTTATTAGATGAAAGAGAGGCTTCGGCATTCGCGATGGAATCCTGCGAGTAGAAAACTGAGAAATCTGTTAATTCGACGGCGACCGTCATTCCTTTGACATCGTATTTGACCTCGATGGCGGCAACGTCGTGAAACACGACCTGATTCTTTTCAACCGCTCGTTTGTCGAATACATCAGCCGGAATGTATTTCATTGCGAGATCGATTCCTTTTTCCTTTGCTTCGTTTTGAACAGCGGGAAACAATCCCATTTCAAACTCAAAACC
>Ga0187894_10003642_pt1 | contig 17059 bp, 15 predicted proteins | sample GBC1701081metaG_FD_136650 | JGI IMG/M metagenome (GOLD analysis project Ga0187894, IMG submission 136650) | White microbial mat communities from a lava cave in the Kipuka Kanohina Cave System on the Island of Hawaii, USA - GBC170108-1 metaG ...
AACTCCTGAACTCCTGAACTCCTGAACTCTTAATTCTTAATTGAAAAATCTGTGGCACACGGTTTGATAGCTTGTTGACCCCTATAGTACGCGCTTATCCTTATCACATTGGGTTATCACAAAGTACGCATGGCTCAAGACGCCAGAAAAAACGAGACGCCGGCTTCCAATCGGCTCATCAATGTCATCACCGTCATTGGTTTGCTGATCTTTGCCCTTGCCGGTTTGCAGTTTTCGCCGCACACCTTCACCCTCGAATGGCTACTGCTCTCCGCCGTCACCATCTTAGTCGTCTCACGCACCGACATTCGCATCCCCAAGATTTCCACCACCGTCACCCTTGACGACACCTTTATTTATGCGGCTTTCTTTTTGCACGGGCTCTTTCCGGCGATCATTTTAGCTGGCGTCAATGCGGCGTTTTGTTCCTTCAACTATCCCAACAAACGCAAAGTCATCCCTTTCAACGCCGCCGTCATGAGTCTGTCCATCGCGGTCTCCGGCAGCGTCGTCACCGTAGCCTTTGGCAACCTCAGTCTCTTATCCCATAATCTCGGCGCTCTGCTACTAGCCGCCGAACTGCTCGCCCTCATTCAATACATTATCAATTCTGGCCTCGTCAATGCCGTCAATGCCTTGCGTGGCAGAGACCAGCTCTTTCGCCGCTGGCGCGATTCGTTTTTGTGGACTTCCGTGTCGTATTTCGTCGGCGCGTTTGCCGCTTCTGTGGTCGTCAAACTCATCGCCGCCATCTCCTTTTATGCCTTTATTATCGTCGTGCCGATTCTTGCCATCACTTGGCTTACCTATAAGAACTATCTTGACAAAGTGCGCTCCTCCATCCAACACGCCGAAGAGATGGCGGCTTTGCACTTGCGGACTATCGAAGCCCTTGCCATTGCCATTGACGCCAAAGACGAAATTACCCAAGACCATGTTCATCGTGTGCAGATTTATGCTGCCGGGCTTGCCAAACATTTCCGACTATCGGAGCCAGAGACCGAAGCTCTTAGAGCCGGCGCGCTCCTCCATGACATCGGTAAAATGGCAGTTCCCGATTACATTCTCAATAAACCCGGCAAACTCACCTCTGCCGAATTCGAGAAAATGAAAGTTCACACCGTCGTCGGCGCGGAAATCCTTGAGCGCGTCAATTTCCCTTACCCGGTGGTTCCCGTCGTCCGTCATCATCACGAACGCTGGGACGGCAGCGGCTACCCCGACGCCCTCTGTGGCGAAGCCATCCCGATCACCGCTCGCATTCTCGCCGTCGTTGATTGTTTCGATTCTTCACGCCAGGAGCGTCTCTATCGCCGCGCCTTGACGCGGGACGAAGCCCTTGCGCTTTTGCAAAGCTGCTCCGGCTCAGTCTATGACCCGGCAGTAGTCCGCGCCTTCATCGCTTCATTGCCCGAATTTGAAGCCGAAATCAAACGCCGCAACCTTTATAGTCGAGAGTCGAGAGTCGAGAGTCGAGAGTTGAAAGTTCCGACTCCAGACTCCAGACTCCAGACTCCCAACGCTTTTGAGACCATTCGCAATGCCCACCGCGAAGTCATGACCCTTTACAATATCGCTCAGACCATCGGCACTTCGCTCAACCTGCGCGATACCTTCGCCGTCTTCTCGTCGCGCTTGCAAGGCATTGTCAGCTATTCCACCTGTGTCCTCTATTTGAAGTCCGCTGGCTCTACCGACCTCGAAGCCGCCCATGTTACCGGGCGCTACGCCGATCTGTTCAAGGGTCGCAAAATGCCTTCCGGCGTCGGCATTACCGGTTGGGTCACCGCCCACGCCCAACCCATGTACAATGCCGACCCGCGCCTCGATTTCGATGCCCTGCGGATTTCCCCAAGCGAAGGCTTTACAACCTTGATGTCGGTTCCCTTGATGAAAGACAAGGAGATTTTCGGCGCTTTGACCCTCTATTCCGAAGACTTGGCAGTCTATGAACCTGACCATCTGCGCCTTGCCGAAGCGGTCGCTAAACTCGCTTCCGATGCCATTGCCAATGCCATCCAACACAAACAGATCGAAAACAACGCCCTCACCGATTCGCTCACCGGACTGGCAAACGCCCGCGCCCTGCGCCTGCGCTTTGAAGAAGAAATCGCCCGTTCCAATCGTTTCAGAACCAGCTTTGCTGTCCTGATGATGGATTTAGATGGCTTCAAATCGGTCAATGATAGTCTCGGACATCAAGCCGGCGATGAGGTATTGAAAGAACTTGCCGCCTTGCTGACCTCACAAGTCCGGGCTTTCGATTTCCTCGCTCGCTATGCCGGCGATGAATTCGTCATTCTTGCGCAAGCCATCCCTGAAGAGGTTCCCAGCATTGTCCGCCGTATTCAGCAGACCGTTGACGCCTATCAATTCAGTTGTACAAAAGCGGGAAAACCGCTTGGTATGAGCATCGGCTTTGCCTGTTATGGGATTGACGGCAATACCCTTGATGAATTATTGCTCGCCGCCGATAGAGAGATGTACGGCAATAAATTCAACCGCAAAAGTAACCCTATAGCGCCACAACCCGATGATGAAGTCAAAGAGATAGATTTATCTTCTTACCGTGTGATGTAAAACAACAGTTGGAGAGTTGGGGAGTTGGGGAGTTTCTGAACTCTTCAACTCCAAACTCCTGAACTCCTGAACTCCTGAAGTCTTGTTTCCTAGTCGCCGAAATAATCACAACGCGAGGTACAGGTTTCCCGAATCGTGACGCGATATAAGCCGCGCAGGTGGTCTTTTAAGCGTTGCCAAATCCAATGCGCCAGATTTTCGCTTGTCGGGTTTTCCAGCCCGTCAATCTCATTCAAGTAATAATGGTCAAGTTGGCGGTAGAGCGGTGCGAATGCCTCTGTCAAATCAGCAAAATCTATCACCCAACCGCTCACCGGATTGACTTCGCCGCGCACCGCAATTTCGCAACGAAACGAATGCCCATGCAGGCGACCGCATTTATGCCCGTCAGCAACGTGCGGCAGCCGGTGTGCCGCCTCGAAGGTAAATTCCTTAACTATTTCCGTAATCATACCCGCTTATGTTAGCGCAGGGTCGGCGCGACTTGCTACTGAGGGAATTAAGAATTAAGAATCGGGGTGTAATTCTGAATTGATAATTCTGAATTTTTAATTCTTAATTGAAGGCATGATGACATTGCCTTTTGTGACCGTGAAATTTGCTTCGACACTGGACGGACGTATTGCCACCAAAAGCGGCGACTCACAATGGATCAGCAGCGAGGCAACATTGAAATTGGCGCATCAACTACGCTGCGAACATGAGGCAATTCTAGTTGGTATCAAAACAGTACTCGCCGATGATCCACAATTGACGACGCGACTGGTCGAAGGGCGCGACCCTCTGCGGGTGATTGTAGATACAAAGTTACAAATTCCCTTACAGGCACGGGCGCTGACGGATGGCAAAGCCGCAAACACTTTGATTGCGACAAGCGCAGCAGCAGACCGCGATAAGATTGCTGCCATCAAGCGTTGTGGCGCAGAGGTAATGATTGTGCCTGCGGAACAAGTAACCTCACGCCTTAACCTTGAAGCCTTGCTTCGCCAACTGGCGCAACATGGCATCAAATCGGTACTGGTTGAAGGCGGCTCACAGATTATCACAACGCTTGTGTCCGCCCGACTGGTCAATCGCCTGATTGTTGTCATTGCGCCTAAAATTATCGGGCGCGGCATCGAAGCGGTTGATGATTTAGGCATCACGCGATTGAGCGACGCCATTACCTTCACGTCTGTAGAAATCACCAAACTTGGCAGCGATGTAGTCTTTGATTGCCGTCTTAAATAACTGCTTATTCAACGCGCTTAAATTCAAACGTCCTGCCGCTTTGTTTCAAGGTCAATCCTGTCACCTTGTCATTCTCGGAATTGAAAATGAAGGTAATGCCGTCGAATTCCAGAACCGTGAAGGTCTTTTTGTCGAACGCTCCAACAGTGAAGGGACCTTGCCCGGTCACTTGCCCGATGAACTTGCCGTCTTTTAAGGTGAAGGTTATGGTGCCGACCTCTTCGTTTTTATAGTTGCCGGCATAGCTTTTCAACATCGCTTCATCTACCTGAAAACTTGGTTTGGGGGCAGGTTTCGCCCCGGCATTCTTCAACATTTCGACAATCTCTTTGTGCTGTCCGCGCTCCGCCGCCGATAACGCCGGAGTCAGCGATTCCGGTTTCCAATCGCCCCACGCCAGCAGCGATTTGGTCAATTCGACATGACCATTCCGCACCGCCGACAGCAACGCTATCTCTTTGGTCTGAGCGCCTTTGTCAAGCAGCAGTTTAACGATTTCGACATAGCCTTTATCTACTGCCCAAGTCAGCGGCGTAGCTCCATAAAAAGTGTCTCGCACATTCACATCCGCGCCGCGTTCGATGAGCAGTTTAACGATTTCGACACTGCCCCGATCACAGGCATAGGCTAGCGCCGTCGCGCCATAATGATTTTTCGTATTCACGTCAACGCCTTTATCGAGCATCGCTTTAACTGCCGCCACGTCGCTTTTCCGCGCCGCCGCTAAAAACTCTTCACTCTGATTTTGCGCCTCAGCAAGGCTGAAAAAAGTCAGGGTAATAAGCGCAAGGTAAATCGTTCGTTTCAACATCAACAGACTCCTTGATAATAATTTTCGGCTGTTTGTAGTTAATATGGACTGAGATACTTCTCGCCGTCAAAATGAATTAAATGATCCGGGCTTTCCGCTATCCAAACTTCCGTCTCCCACGCGATATGCAGCACCCACTTTCTGAAATCCTGCTTCTTCAGGAAAGCTGTTACGAAAACGATTTTGGCGGTGCATTTGTTTGCTAATTGCTTCAGTTCCAAAACCCGCGCTTCACTCATTGTTCCGCTACTATGCACCGCTTCAATAAGATAAAGCCTATTGCGTGATTTATCGTAAGCAATAATGTCGGGAAGTTTTTCGTGTGCCAGTTCAAAAAAATTGATGTCTGCCAGCATCGCTTTTTCGAGGTGTAAAATTTTATTTGCCGTATCGCCGATGTAAAGCAGTTGACTGTCGTGGGCAAATCTCGGCAGAAATTCTTCGATAATTCTCTTCTGTAACTCATTATGCTCACCTTCTGATAATTCGATAGTGATGGCGGAAGGCAGATTTACAGAAATCTTTGCTAATTCTCTTGTTCGGGCAAGAACTGTATGGAGGGTTTCTTTGTTTTGTAAATATTCATTGAGTTTTGCCAGCCACTCGTTCGTACCGAATGCCCGAACAACTTTAGCAAACTCTGCCTCCAAGCCGTAGCCGCGTGTCGGGTCATTGGTTGCGGCTTTCGATATATCGCTGGTGTTGACGATAAGATTCGCCAACACCAGCCATTTCAAATCTTTTCTACGAATATCATCGTAGGAACCGCTTGATATATTCTCGTGAAAATAGCTGTTGATGTAGTTGATAATATCGCGGGTTTTACGCCCTTTTTGTTCCGTAATGCTTTTTGCTTCCGCCCATTTTTTCGTTACACCGGCGACTGCCAAAAAACACATCGCCATACGTTCCAGCCGGCGTTCACTAAGTTCTGTAATCGGAATCCCTACGCTTTCCAAAATTTCAAGAGCTTCGTTCAGTAAGCGTTTCAGGCGAGACGGTTTTTTACTTTTCGGAAGGTAATCCTTCATATCAAAAGAGGGAAAGTTGTTTATTGATACTCAAAGGAATTTCAGTCATTTCCGAGTGTGCAAGGCGTCTGCCATGTTCAAGATATTCTTTGACACTGTGCGCCAGACGCTGCGCCATGAGGGGCGGAACAGCATTGCCGATTTGATAAAATTGACTCGTTTCGTTACCGGCAAATTCAAACCAATCGGGAAAACTTTGCAGGCGTGCGGCTTCTCTGATTAACAACCTGCGTCTGCGCCCGTCCGCTAATTTAATGCGCTGCATATCGCCAGTAGGCGCGGCGATATTACGACAAGTCAGGGTTCGCGCCGGTCTATCCGGGTGCAAATCGCGCGGCGTAATGCACTTGGAGGCAATTTCATATTTCTTGACATACTCATCCATAGAAGGAGTCAGGAATTTTGCTTCCGGCGGAGTCGTCGTCATGAAATCATCAATCGCTTCCGCAACAGTCAGACGGCGGTTTTCCGGTTGAGGAAATTTGAATCCGCCTTTATGACCCACAACAAAAAGCCGCTCACGGTTTTGTGGCACGGCAAAATCAACAGCATTTAACAACCGGTACTCAATACTATAACCGAGTGCCGCAAACTCTTTGAGCATCTCTTCAAAATACCATTTGTTTGCGTAGAGCAAACCGCGCACATTTTCAAAGAGCCAGATTTCCGGCTGAATTTGTTTTACGGCTGCGAGAAAAACGGGCAAGCCGTCGCGCTTATCTTTATTACCGCGTTGATGTCCGCCGACGCTGAAAGGTTGGCATGGAGGACCACCAATAATGACTTGGGCATCGGGATAGCAATAGTCAGGATGTAACGCAATTTCAAGACAGTTGCCTAAAAGGTTAGTCGAATATGTGGCCGCCGCATCCAGCTCTTTTTCAAATCCAACCGTTTCAAAACCCAAAGACTCAAAGCCGAGGGCTAATCCCCCGCATCCGGCAAACAAATCAAGAACCTTTATGCCTGAAGAGGGATGCGGCTTGAGGATTTCATTCAGCTTTTTTGCATAATTCAACATTTGGGTTTGTGATTATCTCAATCTGACAAGAACCTTCAACAGATTATCCTTCACCCCTTATCGTCAGGCAGCATCACTTTTCCGTGCCGCCGCATAAACAACTTCTTGAAAAAAGGCATTTGGCTGGCAGATGTTACTATGACCTGAGAGGCTTTCCGTCGTCAATCTTCAAGTCGGCTTTGGCGCTGTTCATTGTAGACACAATTCTGCTACCCAATGCGCTTTTGCGCTTCGTTTTTCACCCGGAAACAAAACGACCTTTATTGTTTTGCGATTGAGTAAGCCCTTCATCCGGGAACGCATGTCCCGTTGTCACACCGGCATCCGGGCTGGCAATCCCCATCGTTCGCACAGTGACTATTGCTGGACAATGACTGCACCCCGTCGGTGATGTCTGCCAATCGCTGCTCTCTTTCCCTGGAGTCTGCTCCTGATAAGAAGTAATTTAGCGCCTGTGCTTTCGTTCCGTCGAGAATGCCATGCAGCTTCATATACCTCGCAAAATCGTCATGATCGAGTTCACGCTCTTCCTGTACCCACTCGGTCTTGCCTTCGCCGGTCACCTTTTTAATATGCACATTTACTTTGGTACCGCTCAGTTTTTCTACACTCATTCCTGTTTCGTCCTTTCTTCTGATTGTAAGAGGTTGAGAGATGACAAGGTTTGCTGTTTGCAAAAGTAGATCGTCTTGCCATCAGGGGAAAATGCCAGATTATTGAACGCCAATTTCGAGTCACGATTATTTGTGACGCGCCTCATTGAGCCGTCTTTGGGGTTTATTACATGGAGATTACCAATTTCCTCTTCATTGCGAATCAGAGCAATCTGCCATCCATCGTCACACATAAAAATGGTTTTCAAATATGCTTGATTTACCTTGCGAATTTCTCTGACGGTGTGCGTCTTTTGCGAATACTGCATCAGGCTGATTTCAGCCGGAATGTTAAAATTGTTGGATGTGGATTGCAAAATGGCGAAGAAAATCTCACCGTCGTGAGCGCCAAGTAAACGGATTGGTCGTTCTATGGAAAATAGAATCTCTTCCTTTTCGCCAGCATGCAGGCGCAGTTGCCAGGTCTTTACTTCACCAGCCGCATTATGATTCGGTCGGAGCAAATAAGCTGTCTGCATATCTGTTCCGGTAAAACAGGGCGCGGCAACCATTAAACGGGCATCCTCATTGCTGCTCAGTTTGATCTCTCCTGAGCCATCAATGCGAGACAGATAGAGATTTGAGACGCCATCTCTGCGAGCGCCGTAGACCAATGCCTTTGAATCGGGCGACCACCCGTAATTACCGCGATCAGTAGGCGTGTAAGGCGGGTTAAATCCTGTCCAGTCAATGCCGCCAGAGGTCAGCCGCCGAGGCTCGCCACTGTTGACAGCCATTAGAAAGATATCCCTAGCATAGGTCGTATTATCAGTACGCAGAAAAGCGATCTGTTTACCGTCGGGCGAGAAAAAGGACTCGAAGCCATTGGTCATCGGTGATGCTTCGGTAGTGGATGAGAGTTCTTTTATTACAATCTGGGCATTTTCGAGATTGCGCTGTGCCGAGGCGTTTGGGATCTGCTGATAGAGCAAGCGCCGCCCGTCTTTAGACATCTGGGGAAAAAAGGCTATATCGAATGGGGAGATAATCGGTTCCTCTCGTCCTAAAGCGAGATCAACAGAAAACATACGCGAGTCATCACGGGTTGATTGAAAAACGATGAAACGGCTGTCAGGCGAGACATCTCTGGCGTAGCCGTCAGCATCACCGAGCGTCACCTGTTCCGGCGACGAACCATCAAGACAGGCGATACAGATTTGAAAGTTACCCTGTCGTCTGGAGCTATAAGCTAGACATTTGCCATCGGGGAACCAGATTGGCTCCGTGTCTTCATAATCATCATTGGTTATCTTTCTGGCGTCGCCGCCTTCCATCGGCGCAACCCAGATGTCACGCCGTCCATCGGTCAAAGCCGCGAATGCGATTTGCCTCTCATCGCCAGAAACAGAGAAGCGATGAGATCGCTTTTCATCGCCCGTGAAGATTTTCTCAGTTTGCTGGGAAGCGAGGTCTAGCCGGAACAGGCAATTTTGCGCCTGAAAGTAAAGATGATTGGTCTTCGTCCAGGTGAGTAGTTCCGTTCCCTTAAGGAAAGTTTTCTCTAACAGACGTGGCGAGCCACCAACCACAGGAACGAGCCATATCCCGGTCTCTCCGCCGTTTGGAGAGACAAAGGCAATCTCTTGTCCGTCAGGCGAAAAGACTGGTGTGCGGGCGTCAAAACCATCGGGAGTAACCTTCGTGAGCCGTTCACCGTCGAGTTGCGAAACATAGATTTGCGGCAAGACTTGAGTAAATTTAGTAAAAGCTATTGATGAACCGTCCGGCGAGAAGCGATATGAGGTTGTCAGGTCGCCGCGCTCGGCAAGAACTTTGAAGAAGCTGAAATTAGAGCGATTGACACGACCTTCAGAAGGACGGTTGCGAATCAGAACAAAAGTCACCATTGCAGCGGTGATCGCAATGGCAAGGATGCTGGCGGCAAAGAGCAATCCGTTTTGCCGGTTGAGACCTGATTTGAGCCACAGCGATTTGAATAGCGGATACTGCTCTAAGAAACCGGGGAGGGATTGCCCTCGCGTGACGATTGCGCCTGTATCTTTCACAGAGAAATTTACTGCTTCCAATTGTGTTCTGACCGGCTCCAGATCGGTTAAAAAATCTCTGATGCTATGGTAACGCTGCCCAGCGTCTTTATTCGTTGCTTTCGCTATAACCGGCTCGATGCCGATGGAAGGCTTCGATTCAAAGAGATATAATGGCTCATCATTGAGCAGCCGCCGAACCATTGTGCTATCACTGTCACCGGCGGACGGTTTACCGACAAAGAGTTCATAAAGCACGACGCCCAAACTGTAGATGTCGGTGCGGGCGTCTAAATTCTCGCCTCGCGCCTGTTCCGGCGACATATACCGTATCGTTCCCATGAACCTGCCGGGATCGGTATTGTCGCCGTTGCCCTGTGCGGCAGCGGTTGATGGCTGGGAGGAAGCGACGCCGGAGAGTTTCGCCAGCCCGAAATCAAGAACTTTTATATAGCCGTCCGGGCGAATCATGATATTTTCCGGCTTGATGTCACGGTGAATAATGCCTGCCCGGTGCGCTGCTTCCAGAGCGCTGCCAATCTGCATAATGATCGGCAGGGCTTCCGAAATCGTCAGCGGCTCACGCGATAAGCGTTGGCGCAGGGTTTCACCTTCAATATACTCCGTCACCAGAAACGGTTCATTACCTTCCAGCACGACATCATGGACGACAATGATATTCGGATGATTGAGCGCCGATATGGAATGAGCTTCCTGAAGGAATTGCCGCATACGCTGGCTGTCGCCGGTAAAGGGGAGGTGGAGCAGTTTCAGCGCCACCTGGCGTTGTAGCTTGCGATCCCAGGCGAGGTAGATTTCTCCCATGCCGCCCTTGCCGAGCAGACGAATTACCTGGTAATGACCGATGGTATCTTCCGGGTGCAGACGGGGTAAATCCGTAGAGAGTAAAGCGGCTGCGGCTTTGCTCGCAGGTTCAGCGATAAACGTATCAGCTTGTTCATCAGAATGCAGCAGCGATTCGATTTCGACACGCAAGGTTTCATCATCGCTGCACTGCTGCCGGAGAAATTCAGGGCGTTCAGCGGCAGGAAGTTCAACGGCTGTCTGAAATAATTGGTTAATCTGTTGCCAGCGTTGCGGGTTCATAACTACGTCACCGATTTTGTAACTCACGATAAAGCCACGCTTTTGCCAGTCGCCATTCCCGATGTATGGTTGGCACGGGAAGGCGCGTCACCGCAGCAGTTTCTTCAACCGTGAGTCCGCCAAAAAAGCGCAATTCGACAATCTGCGTCTTTTGCGGGTCAATCTCCGCCAGACTTTTCAAAGCATCGTCCAGCGCCAGTAGCTCGCTTGCCTGTTCCTGAGCAAAGACCGCCACCTCATCAAGCGATAAAGTTATCTCGTGACCGGCGCGTTTGGCGCTTTTATGTCGTCTGGCATGATCAATCAGGATGTGACGCATGGATTGTGCAGCGACGGCAAAAAAATGCGCCCGATCCTGCCAAGTAATATGTTGTAGATTCACGAGCCGCATGAAGGCTTCGTGAACCAGGGCTGTTGCCTGTAACGTATGACCGGGCTTCTGGCGCTTCATATGAAATTTGGCAATTTGCCGAAGCTCGCCATAGACCAGTGGCGTCAATTTCTCAAGAGCCGCCTCATCCCCCTGGCTCCATTGTCGCAACAGTTTTGTAATCTCATCATTATTAATCGCCATGATTGCGATTTCCTGACCTGCACACTTACTGAGTAGCATAATACAAATGTGAGGTTGCAGACAACCCTTATTCAGCAATCTGCGGCTCTGCCGCTTGACGCGCACCAGCGCAAAAGACTATCTTCGATAGAGCGCCAGTAAGCGCCACTGCATCTCAGTGGAATACCAGCCGCTACAGATTTCGTTGAAAAACGGAAGGTAAAATCATAACCTTAAAGAGCAAACCTTTAGAGGCTCGTAAAATGTATGGTTAAAAAATCAGCTATCGTATTTCTGCTTGTCCTTTCCCTGTTTGTCGTGCTGCCGGTTGCCTCGCGCAATGTTGCTCAGACCCGCGCTACTGCTGATAGCGGCAGCGATTGGGTGGAATGGCGCGGACCGACGCGCAATGGTATTTCTACAGAAAAGAATCTGCCGGAAAAGTGGTCGCCATCAGGTGAAAATCTGCTCTGGAAACAACCCATCGGTGGGCGCTCCGCTCCTGTTGTAATGGGCAATCGCGTCTTTGTCTTTAACTCCGCTGGCGAAGGCGAAACCATGCAGGAGCGCGTCATGAGTTTCGACGCTGGCACTGGCAAAGTCCTCTGGGAATATAAATTCAATGTCTACTCCTCGGATGTGCCGCCGCGTCGCATTGCGTGGTCATCGCCAACCGGCGACCCCGAAACCGGCTATGTCTATGCTTTCGGCGCGTGTAATGAACTGGTGGCATTGACCTACGACGGCAAATTCCTGTGGTCGCGTTCGCTGACTGATGAATTCGGCGCGTGGACAACGCACGGCGGGCGCACGGTGTCGCCCATTATCGAAGGCGATAAAGTTATTGTCAGTACGGTTACTGATGGTTGGGGAGAAACCGCGCCACGCCGCCACCGTTACTACGCTTTCGACAAACGCACCGGTGACTGCATCTGGATCAGCACACCCGGCGGTCGTCCGTTCGACACCACCTATTCGACACCGGCAACGACGACAATTGACGGCACACGGCTGATGATTGCCGGCGCGGGCGATGGCACGGTTAATGCCTTGAAAGTCAATACCGGCGAACCCGTATGGAGTTATGCTGTCAGTAAGCGCGGCGTCAATCCCGGTATCCTCATTCGCGGCACAACGGCGATTATTTCACACCCGGAAGAGAATCTGGATACCAACGAAATGGGACTACTTGCCGCTGTTGACGCCAGCGCCAAAGGCGCTATTACAAAACAACAGATTAAATGGGCGTTTACCAATTACCAACTCGGTCCCGCCTCGCCGGTTGCCGATAATGAGCGCATCTATCACATTGACGCCAGCGCCAATATCCTGGCTTTCGATGTCAATACCGGCAAAGAACTCTGGAAAGAGAGTCTCGGCACGATTCAAAAAGCCTCGCCGGTCCTTGCTGATGGCAAACTATATGTCGGCACGGAAAATGGTAAATTCTTCATTTTGAAACCCGGCGCAACCGGCTGCCAGATTCTCGACTCCGATCAACTTTCGCCGCTCGAAAAAGTGGAAACGCGGAACGTCGAAGGCGACGATTTGATTGCCGCTAATGAACAGGTGATTGCTTCGGTGGCGGTGGCGCACGGGCGCATCTATCTGGTTTCGACAAAAAATATCTACTGCATCGGCAGAAAAGGCAAAACCCCCGCTTTTCAAGCAAAGAAGCCGCAAAGCGACAATGCGCCCGCCGATGCCAAAGTAGCGCACGTTCAGGTCGTGCCAGCCGATATTATCGTCAAACCGGGCATCGCGGCAAAATTCCGCGTCCGCCTCTTCGATGATCATGGGCGTTTTATCCGCGAAGAAGCCAATCCGACGTGGGCGCTGGATGGACTCAAAGGCAACGCCCAGGGCAATCAATTCACGGCTGAGGCGGAAGCGCAAGGCGGAAATCTGAAGGCAACCGTAGCGGGCGTAACCGGCGTTTCGCGGGTTCGCGTCATTCCGGCTTTTCCGATAACCGAAACCTTTGATGCTTATGCGGGCGATGCGATTCCGAAACATTGGATCAATGCCACCGGCAAGTATTCGGTGCGCGATGAAAATGGCAACAAGATTTTAGTCAAGAATCCGAATCCTCCTGCCTTCAAACGCGGACGCGCCTTATTCACGCAGGCAGATTCATCGTCCTACACTATTGAAGCCGACGTTCGCGCTACCGAAAAACGCCGTCAAATGGGTGATGTCGGCGTCGTCGCGCAGCGTTACGAAATGGTGCTTTTCGGCGGCGGTCAACGGCTTGAATTGCAGTCGTGGCAGATTGAGCCGAAACGCACCGTCAAAGTGCCGTTCAAGTGGAAAGCTGATACATGGTATCGTTTGAAACTAGAAGTGCAGAATCTGCCCGACGGCAAGACGCGCATTCGCGGCAAGGCATGGGCGACAGGCGAAGCGGAGCCGACGGGCTGGCTCATTGAAAAGATAGATGCAATTCCCAATAAACAGGGCAGCGCCGGTGTTTATGCCGACGCGCCAAACGAAGTCTTTTTCGATAATATAAAGGTGGTGCCAAATGCGAAGTAATAATTTAGGTTACAGGTTACAGGTTACAGGTTACAGGTTGTTCAAACCGCTAACGCGCAAACTCCGGCTTATCACAGGGCTTTCTCTGGTGGCGCTGTTCATGGCTCTGGGAGGCATTTATCTTTTTAGTAGCCATTCAGTAGAAAGAGAGGTTTTTGCCTCTGATACGGGTTCAGGCGATTGGCCCATGTGGGGCGGCACGCCTGACCGCAATATGGTCTCAAATATGAAAGGGTTGCCGACCAAGTGGGATGTCGCCAAAAAGATCAATATCAAGTGGTCTGCCATGCTCGGCTCGCAAAGCTACGGCAATCCGGTTATTGCCGGAGGACAGGTTTACGTCGGCACCAATAATGAAGCGCCGCGTGACCCGAAACAGACTGGCGATAAAGGCATTTTAATGTGCTTCCGCGAATCGGACGGCGAATTCCTCTGGCAGCAGGTAAACGATAAACTGCCCGCCGGACGAGTCAATGATTGGCCCTTTCAAGGCGTCTGCTGCTCGCCGCTCATTGAAGGCGACAAACTCTATTACGTGACCAATCGTTGCGAAGTGGTGTGCCTTGACACGCAAGGTTTCCGCGATGGCGACAATGATGGTCCGTATAAAGAAGAGAAATTGATCGGCAAAAACGACGCAGACATCATCTGGAAATACGACATGATGGAAGAGGTCGGCTCGCAGCCGCACAATATGGCGAACTGCTCCGTAGTTGCTTATGGCGACTTACTCTTTGTCTGCACGTCGAATGGGCAGGACGAAAGCCATGTCAACGTCCCATCTCCGAAGGCTCCGGCAATCATCGCCATTAATAAGAAGACTGGGAAAAAGGAATGGGAAGATAATTCGGTTGAAGACCGCATTTTGCATGGGCAGTGGTCATCGCCTGCCGTCGGGATGCTTGGCGGCGTTGTACAAGTTGTTCATCCGCAAGGCGACGGCTGGGTACGCAGTTATGAAGCGACGACCGGCAAAAAACTCTGGGAGTTTGACACCAATCCGAAAGAATCGGTCTGGCCCAAGACGCGCAACGAAGTCATTTCAACGCCGATTCTCTGGGATGGCAAAGTCTACGTCGCCAACGGACAAGACCCGGAACACGGCGAAGGCGTCGGGCATCTCTACTGTATTGACCCGACTAAGCGCGGCGATATTACCAAGACCGGCGTGGTCTGGCACTATGACAAGATTCGTCGTTCGATTTCAACCGGAGCGATTGCCGACGGGCTGATCTACTATGCCGATTTTAGCGGCTTTTTGCATTGCCTCGACGCCAAAACCGGCAAGCCCCTTTGGGTTCATGATATGCTGGCGGCGGTTTGGGGTTCGCCGTTGGTCGTAGATGGCAAAGTCTATCTTGGCGATGAAGATGGCGACATTGTGATTTTGCAGGCCGGTAAAGAGAAGAAACAACTGACGGAAATCAATATGGGCAGTTCGGTCTATAGCAGCCCGGTTCCTGCCAATGGCGTTTTATATATTATGAATCGCAATCAGCTATATGCCATCTCGGAGAAAGGCGCACCGGCGAAACCGGCTCCGGCAGCAGCCAAAACGCAATAGCTTTTCGTCCGTAGTGTTTAGTCCGTAGTCCGTAGCTTGTCGTCATTAGTCATTCGTTGGTGTTTATGAAATGCAAAGCATCTGACTTTGCTTAAAACCAATGACCAAGAACTACGAACGAAGCGCTACGGACTACGGACTAATTTTTATGGATGATAAACTGACAAAGATCGTAGAAGCGTTGGGCGTTGATAAAATTCAACGCCATATTTTTTTATGCTGTGATCAGACGAAGCCGAAATGTTGTGATAAAGAGTTGAGTCTGCAATCGTGGAATTATCTGAAAGCGCGTTTGAAAGAGTTGAATCTGGTGCGCGAGGGCGGCATTTATCGTACGAAAGCCAACTGCCTGCAAGTCTGCGAACGCGGTCCGGTTGCCGTTGTCTACCCGGAAGGCGCATGGTATCACTCTTGTAGCGTTAATGTACTAGAGCGCATTATTCAACAACACCTCATCGGCGGCAATATCGTCGAAGAGAATTTGATTATTCAACACCCGCTGCCAGCGGCAGAATAAGGAGGGCGTATGCTCAAAAGATGGCTCAGTTTGGTGGCGATTCTTGGCTTTGGTTGGCTTAATTCAGCCTGTTTTCTGGTTGAGCGCGAAGTTTTTTTGAATGCCGATGGCAGCGGCGATATGGTGGTGCATTTCTCATTGCCCGATTTCCCGGAAGAGATGAAGAAAATCGGTGACGCTCCGCCGATGGGCAAACAGATGCTTTCTGCTGAGGATATAGAAAAATTCAAAAAAGAGGTGATGGCGAAGTTGCCGCCGACGGTCACAGTCAAAGAGACGAAGATAGCCAAGCAAAATGGCGTTATCAGTTTTTATGCGGTTTTCGGCTTTAAGGATATAAGGGATATACAAAATGCGTTGACCAGTTTTGGCATCGAAGATATGCCGAAGAATCAAAAGAGCGACTGGAAGATCAATTTTGAAAAGGTTGACGGCAAGACCGATTATTCGGAGAGTTTTTCTTTTGACTTTGGCGATTTGCCTCTTGGCAATGCAAAAATTGAGTCTGGCATTCAGTCACCGCCGAAACCACCACCGCCACCCGCACCGGCAAAGCGCAGTCGCACGAAAGGGCGCAAGACGCAAACAATGAGTAAGCCGCCAACCGTTGCGGAGGTTGCAACACCGCCCATAGATGACGCTTTCAAAGACCTTGGCGAGCAGATGCTGCCATTACTGCTTGGCACAATACGAATGCGCTTTGTCCTGCACACGCCAGCGCCAATAACGGAATCGAATGCCGATATTGTGCTTGGCAATCAGCGAATTGCCATTTGGAACTGCTCGTTGATAAACTTTGCCAAAGAGAAGAAGCCGATTGAGTTTAAGGCGAAATTTTGAGGCGCTTATGCAACAAATTGATATTGATAATCCCAACGCCACGTTGCCGGAGGTCGTCGAAGCGGCGCTCAACGGCATCGAAGTTATCTTGGCGAAAAATAATCAACCTGTCGCCAGAGTCATTGCTATTCCACCCATTCATCTGCATCGTCGCCGTGCCGGCAGCGCCAAAGGGCTGATTCAAATGTCAGATGATTTTGATGCGCCGTTGGAAGACTTTAAGGAATACCTTTAAGGAATACATGGAATGAAGGCGCTGCTCGATACGCATACTTTTTTGTGGTTCATTGATGACAGCCCGCGGCTCAGCAAAATTGCTTTGGATTTTCTGGAAGCTGACAATGAAATCCTTATCAGCACGGCAAGTCTCTGGGAGATGGCTATTAAAGTGAATATTGGAAAACTAACACTTTCCGTGCCTTATGAAAAACTCATTGAAGAACAGCTTCGCGTCAACGATATTGAAGAACTGGCAATCAATCGAAATCATTTAATAGCAGCATCCCGTTTGCCCCTGCATCACCGTGACCCGTTCGATAGAATGCTGATTGCTCAGGCAATGACCGAAGCCTTGCCGATTGTCAGCGCTGATGTTGCTTTTGACGCTTACACATTGCAACGAATCTGGTAAA
>Ga0187894_10003643_pt1 | contig 17040 bp, 15 predicted proteins | sample GBC1701081metaG_FD_136650 | JGI IMG/M metagenome (GOLD analysis project Ga0187894, IMG submission 136650) | White microbial mat communities from a lava cave in the Kipuka Kanohina Cave System on the Island of Hawaii, USA - GBC170108-1 metaG ...
ATTCTGATAACATTACTCTTCTTGAATATCCTTGACAGTGGACCATCTAGCAGATGATCTAGGTATCTCCTGCTTTTTGGTTCCAGTAAATAATAAAACTCCTCAAGATTCTTTGCCTTGTCACAATACTTCTGAAACTGTATCCTTACAGTGGCCGGCGCCTTTGTTATCTCACCAAGAATGTCAGCTGCATCTTGTGGTTCTAGTAGTACAAAAGGATCCAAACCAAGTTGTTCGCCACTTTTTGTGATATTGAGATGATTCATCTCCAGATATTCTGATATAGAACCATACTCTCCCTGAGGGTCTATGATGTAGGTATAAGAATCTGGAAACTTGTTTTTGAGTCTGTTTAGTAAAATCTTAACAGTAAATGATTTTCCTGAACCACTCTTACCAATTACTGCAACGTTGTAGTTGGTTCTCTTTGCAATATCAAAGATAACTGGTCCTCTTGTGTCCATGTTGATCCCAAGTGGAATGCCGTTTGGGATTTCCAGCATATCGGCTGAGACAAAACCATATAGAATTGAGCAGCTTCCCCTATCAAAGGTCAGTCGTTTGCCCCATCCTTCGTGCAAAATGGCTGCCTGTTTTGCAGATACTGCTGCAAAGTGACCCCCATGTAGCTTTATGTGTTTTTTAAAATCCTTTACCAGATCATTGAGTATCTTTTTGTTTCCATCAGAAATCATGCAGTTAATGACACACTCGTAAAGGCCTGTCTCTTGTCTTCTCAATGACATCTCAGTATTGTCTGCTCGTTGATACAGCTCAGCAATTGCTCTTTCTTTTCTAGAATCCTCATAAATGACATTTTTGAATCGCTGCATTCTAATGATTGATTCATTGTTTGGAATAGGCCTTATCCACATTTGAATCTCAGAACAAATGCCAAAGACTCCTGTCACCCATGCATATGGCAGAGAAGCTGGAAGTGAATAAAGTGTGAAACACTTTGCAAATAGTGATTCTGCGTTATCGGATCTTTCGTAACCTGTTTGTATCTCTAGATTTACAAAATGTTCTCGTACTATTTGGTGCTGTGGTGGTCTAATATCAGAAACATACTCAAACTTGAGTCGTTCCAGTACATCATCTAACTGTTCATTTGATTCGAGATGAACCTGCATCACAGGCATGATGACATCTTGTCCTTCAACAGTAATTGGCATAGCTCTTCGCGATAGAGTAATTTTGATCTGTCCTTGAATGACTCGCAAAATATCAAAGAACTTTCCAAGCTTTTCAGCTTGATTGATTTCTGATAGATTTGCAAAGTTAGTTGGAATTATACTGTAGCTGTGCTTGAACATTGGTTTGACGATTTTGTCTTCAAATGTTTTTTGATTTTCTTTCTTGTTATTTTTAATCAGACTTGAGAGTAATCTCACAATATACTAACATTGAATTTAATTTAAACAGAAAAATTTTGTTTATGCTCTTTCATGATCAAAAGAGATTTTCTGTTGGAGTACCAAGCTATAAAATGAAGAATACCTACTATGCCAGCAATAATTCCACTTGCTTGAAAATCAATCGTTTTATTTCCTGCAAACAAAAATGGCATTAGCATTACGAACGAAACCTCAATCATTATCTGTATGAGAAGAGAAGCTTTTGGTCTGTATCTCGAGTAAATGGTACGGAACACGAGATTTTGTTCGTGTTGCGAAATAAGATGCCTGTTTGATATCGTGATTCGCATATCGAGTAAAAATCCAATTATCCAAATTGCATAAAGTAAAACTAGAACAAAGACTGGAATATCTGGTTTGTCATACCAAAAATAAAAAAATAGTGGCGATACCAGCAGAGAAAAAAATCCTGCCAAAAACAAGTTCCTCTTGTTGAACCGACTTGTTATGTTGGCAATGCTCATCTCTAACTCTTATTCTTGCTGCAAAATATCATTGAAGGAAAAATATCGAGTCTGTACTGCAATGCCTTGACTGCACCGTATACAATTAGTCCTGCTGCAATGATAATGAGGACAAAGTTGTATGCGTCTGCAAATATTCCCTTGACGGTAGTTGTCAGTATCACAGAATCATCACCACAGTGTTTTGCAGTAGTGTTCCCAAGCAATCCTGCATCTCTTATGCACAGGTTTGCAACATCTACTCCAAGTACGTCTGGTACGACAATCACCAGAAATATTATTCCAACCAGTGCTACGACTATCTTGATTAGGAATCCTCCTAGTGATTCGTCTTCTTTGAGATCGCCGCTACGACTCTTTAACATCGATAGTACAGTGATGGATTCTATAAAAGCGCACTATTTTTTGAAATTAAAAACTAAAATGGTTTAGTGCAAAGTCTTTTTGATTTTTCTAAATTCTGGTGCAAACACAAGACTCATGTTTCCATTTTTGTCAGCTTTGTAATCTCCAAGCTTTTGTCCATCAAAAAAGATTATTGCAGGTTGGTCTACATCTTTTTCATGCAGAATAAACTGTACGTTGCTATTAGGATCATTCTTTTCATCAGAAGTAACATCAAGTTTGTCCTCATTCATGACAAGTCTTACTGTATTGAGTTTCGATGGGGAATATGAAGAGGATAGTATTTTTTGATCTGTTTCTTGTGCGATTATGTCTAGTCGTTTTAATTTCTTATTCGGTTTTTTCTTGAATTTGTTCTCAGTCTTTTTGGTTTTCTGTCTTTTACTTGCAGGTTTTGCATTTGTCAGAGACGTTCCACGTACCAAAAACACAAGCATTGCGCGCAGCGTCTGGTCTGGTGTCATGATTTTGGTATTTGGTATGCCAAACCCTAGCGCTGTTGCAAGAACCGCTCCTGGCACGATAAAGTCTTTTGTGATGATAAATGCAACAAAGGCTGCCAACACACCTGCAGTCAGTATGGCTAGCTGTCGAAATGAGACCTTTCCACCAACAGGCAGGCTCACTGCCTTTTCATTCATTATGGTATGATTTTCAAATACTGTAAGATCTACATGCCTCATGGTCTATCCAAATTTTTCTCCGTACTGTCCTCATTCACTTTTCTGATTCTGATCACTACCTCATCGTTAAAGTGAATAGTCTTGACACCATTGCTTTTTGTATCGTTGGTATTGTCATAGCTCCTCTTTTTCTTCAGAAACCTTCTAAAGAAAATCATTCCTCCCACACCAAACAACATCAATCCTATGATCGTTATGTTTTGAGAATCAAGTGATGAAGAATCTGCTTTATTGTCATCCACTATTTCGGTATTAACAGAATTGTCTGCGATACTATCATCAACTGCAATGCTGTCATTGATAACAGGTGATGATGTTTCAATATCTTCGTGTACTTCAATAATATTATCTGTATTATTATCCTCAATGATATCATTGTAGACTATCTCAGTATCATCAACAGCGGAATTATCATTGATTTCATCAGTGGCATCAATGATGTCATTCCCAATATAGGATAACAGCTCAAACTCGAACTTTTTTGTTGGCTCATTTACATACACTGGGCTGTACACTGTAGCGTTTAGTGGAAATGGTATATCCGAAGCTATCAGATATTTAGAAAAGATTGCATCATTATCACCAATGATACCGACCTCATATCCAACCTCATATGTCTCAGTAAAGTTTCTTTGAAGCTGAACGGATTGATTATCATCTAATTGATATTGAATCACCGATGATCCATTTTCTATTTTGTCTAGCACAGTCATCTTAGGATTTGTTTTGATATCTCCAAGAGCTTCGGTTATCTCTCCCCACTGTTTGCCTATTACTAGTGGTTTTTCTTCTTGTAGCGCATATTTTCTAATGGAAAATAGTGTGTTTTCTATTGATTTTCCATATCTGATATTGTCTGGGTATATTGCAGAATCGACTGATTTTACAGAAAATAGTAATGAATCAATATGAAAAATGGTATGTTTTGTGGTCGCATTACCGGGAATCAGGTTTCTTATTTCTGCCTGAACTACCCAGATTTTATCATTAGCATATTCATCTGAGCTTAGCAGGTTTACAAAATTCAGCTTTGCAACATAGCAGAGACTCTGGTTGTGGTCATCGTTTCCCTTTACAAAATAGTGATAGTTTTGTGCAGATGCAGGAACAACAGCTTCAGGATCACAAATTCTATAGGTATAGGACTGACCAACTTCAAGCCCCTTTCCAAGCTGCCACATGTTGTTTTTGTAAAATGATGACAACTGTTCGCTGTAATCAGGATCAGACGAGTATGCATTATCTGGAATGAAAACACCAAATGATATTGCACCTACAATAACTAGTAACAAAAAAGGTATCTTGATTTTCATTCACAAATAGAATATTCATTACTTTAAAAGTGGAAGAAAAATTATTTCGTTTTTGTTTTCCTTGTTCTCCTGTAAATCCAATATGCAACCGGTAGAATGAACAGCAGAACAATAAGAAACGGTGATGATATATCTGGGTCCCGTACAATGCTGTCTGCCTTTTTGGTTGGAGGTTCAATGTCTGTTACATTAATCGGGGGTAGGACGGCTGATGAGGTACCGTTCCAAATGTTATGAGCTGATATCTCTAATTCAGCTGTATGGTATTCTGCAGGAACTGGAAATATGCAGCTGTTCTTGGAGATTACACGAACGCAATCAGGCAGCTCATCACCTGTCATTGTAATGTTGTTTATTTGCAGTTGCGTAATCCTGCCAAAGTTAGGATCATGGTTTAGTATTAGTATACGAGGATTTTTTGCATCCCTAGCAACATCGAGTATGTTGTCTTGTGATAAGTTTACTGTATAGGAATAGTGAGTTCCAAAATCATAAAATGTTCCATCAAAGATGTTTGTTACAGGATTAGAACCATTGCTAGCAGTCACATTAATGTAAAATGGTGACAATGCTTGCAGTCCAGTGGTTAGTGGTATTGGCAGTCTCGCACTTGCAGAATCAAGAAGATACTTGTCTGATATTTCAACAACATTATCCGTAAAATCCTGTGGCAGTATAGTATCGTATTGGGTAAAAAGAGACGCAGTCCTTCTTGTCTTATCCAGCGTTATGCTACCAAAACCTGAGATGTGGTTCTCATCTATTGGGTAGATATCATCATCATTTACGACTAGAATCGTACCGCCGGTACCGTTTTTTCCTGTGATAATCTGGGAAAAGCCATCATCTCCAGTGTCAAACAGAATTTTTTCATACATGTAATCATCAAGGAACTGCGTTGCATTGATATCAAATCGGGGTGAAACATCCAAGAATAACTCAACGGAATCATCTCTGGTTCCGTTCGCATCGACCGCATTAACCGTTATTGGTCCATGAAATAGTGGTTCAGGATACATGTATTCTGAAAACGACAGGAACTTGAGATCATGTCCTGCAAAGTGTCTTGACTGCAAAGTATCGTACACTGTTGCGTTTTCAAATCTTGGAATTCCTCTAGCTGTATTGATTACTACATCCAAGATTCCAGGATACTCAAAGAAAATCTTGCCATAACCATTTTTTACAAAGTTAGCTGTGGTATGTCGTTCTGCCTCAAATGGAATTGTACCAGAATGTTCTGATTCGATTAGCTTATCTGAAATATCATCAAGCTTCTTGACATTGGTTTGATTCTTTACAATTCCAACATCATGTGCCTCACTCCACAAAAGATCAACACCATAGTCAGTCGCATTGACAAACATCACCGTACCATCCAAAAAAACTGGATACCACGGGTCATAACCCCATGTGGAGTAAAAGAAATCATTTATCTTGCTGCGTCTGTCTTCATGGATTCCTGCAACATCATCAGGGTTTGCACCCGTCGCCTCAGAGCCAAAGTAATGCAAAGCAACTCCCATCCTGTCCTCAAATGCTGTAGAGTAATCATCCTTGAGAACTGGATAAACATACGAGTCATACACTGGATTGTATTCCACAACAAGGGCTGATGTAGAACCATCTGTCTCATCAATCTGCGGTGATATGTTAAACAGCTTTACATTGTAAAAAATATCATGATTCCCAATCAGTGCAAGGCTTGTGGCATTGTAAACTGTGTTTCCGCTACCATAATCAAACGTACCAGTCCATGGCAAAAATCCGCTGTGTATCATTGTGTTGGTGCAGCTGGCACTCTTACATTGAAACTCTTTTTCTAGATTCAAAGGAGCATATGCTTTTGTGATAACAACATACAGAGTACCCACTCTCTCATTTTTCCACTTGTATATCGGGGTGTGAACTACGTTGATTGCGTCCCACGGATAGTAGGTTCCATCAAGATTTCTTGAGGTATAGCCATCGGATTCCGTGAATTCATAGCCGTCCTTTTCCAGAATTATCTTGATGTTAGGGTCTATAACTGGCGGAACGAAATTGCCAACGGCAGATACTGTTTGCCAACCACAGTTCCATCTGGTGGTCCTATGACAGACGTACTGCTCGGCAAAGGCCTGTTTTTTGATGTATATTGTATCTCCTGATTTGACAGTATAATCAATCACCGCCGTTCCTGAATCTGATGAGCTGCCATAATCCCCACCTACTGGTGTTTCATACCTTCCTGAATGTCCATGTCGTTCACATCTGTCGGGTCCATTAGGTGAAGACAAATTTGTAGAAGACTGTAGGGGACATGGCTGAAAATGTCTACACCCATCCACTCCAGTTGAGATAGAATACTCAAAGGCGTCTCCAGGATAAAACGTTTTATCTGGATTGTTTCTGTGGTAGACGGAGTGGTGCGCTGAAGAAATTACAACATCAACTGTTACCCAACATCTTTGCTTGAATAATGTAGATGTGGATATTGTGTCACTGCCGGCTCTGCTGTGAATCTCTGCGATTATTTTCGTGTCAGCGTATGCCATTAAATGATATGACGGAATACTCATACTGAAAACTAACAAAATAATAAACAGACTGTAGATTTTTTCCATCTACGGTATAATGATGGATTTTTAAAAAGCGCGCAAATATTAAATTTCTAAAAATTTCTGCGAGTTAAATCGATTCTGACATTTTCTGTTTGATACAAAACGAACAGAGTTGTTTTAGATATGCTCGTAGGAGTTGGATTACTGTATCATGGATTGTTTTATTATCTTCCAAGAGCTATTAGAAAATGGTTTGAAGGCTAGATTTTCTGGAACATGTTCGGAATGTAATGAGCCAATTAGAAAAGGAAGAGAGATAGCCCAAAACTCACATGGTAAATGGGTACACAAGGCCTGTTCTGATGTAGAGGAGGAACTTCCCTGATTCAAGATGATATTGAAGAAGAATTCTAATAAATGTTGTAAATTGTTTAATGCGAAACTTTTTTGCGAGATTTGAAAAATTGTATCTTTTTGTAATTCTTGTACAAATATGAAAAATTTGTAATGAATTTTAGGAATTTTCTTAGATTAATGAACAAGAATTCAAAACTAGTAGGTGCTTTACACGACTGAGGCGACAAAGATGACGGCATGGACTGGACCAACGAAGACAGATGGGACTGAGACGACAAAAAACCCAGCTTAAATTAAATTCAATACTATTTTTTATGGAAAAAACTACTGAGGAATCCTTCCAGTGTATCAGAAAGTCTTGGATTGGTGGTAATGGAACCATGTACTTTGGAATTCCCTCAAAAATAGTCAGTAAACTGAGACTAAAGCAGGACGGCTATCTATTAGTTGATCTGGTAGACGAATCCATAATTATCATCAAAAAACACACCCCACAGTTTTCAAAAAATGAGATTGCCAGAGTCAGAAATTTCACCAGCATGGAAAAAGAAGATAGCAAAGAAACCAATGGCCAGCCTGTTGAGATTCCAGGCGATGATTTCAAAAATCCACTAGATAATATGGACTAGCTCTCAAAACTAATCTACGACAAATATACTGACATCTTTTTTGTCATCCTCGTCTAGCTGAGAATCGTAGATTTCTTGGATTTTTGGATTAGCTGACCATACATGACATGAATCAAGGCCCATCTCTTTCCATTTTGTCATGTTGTATCTGACGTGTTCGGGATGACTGAGAACCTCACTTGCCGATTCAATTTCAACGCTGATTGATTTTTCATCATCAAAACTGTATGCTATCAAATCGGTTCTCTGTTTTTCTTTCTCTACCTTTTGAGCAGCTAAGGTTACAAAAAATCCTTTTTTGAGATAGCTTTGGATTGCCTTTTTTGCCACCTTGGGAATATCGTCGGCCTTGCCAATTAGATCGTAATCAAATGTAAAGTAATCTTTTTTTGATTTTTCTGACAGTGTATATTTCCAATTCCTAAAGTCTTGCCTTTGATTTTCTATTTTTGTTGGATTAATCAATTCTTTTTGGATCATTTCTTGAAGTAATTCAGAAACATCGTCTCTTGAGCTTGCCTGCAATTTTTTTGTAATTTCTGTAAGATTCAAAGAACCATTGTGATGTAAAATTAAAAGAATCTTCCAATGTTGTTTTGTCTTGGGTATCTCTACTGTGAGGTATCTCAACCACTGATTTTTTTGTATCACCTTTTGTTGCAACAACGGGATATAGTCATCAGATTGTTCATTGTTTGAAGTCTTGGTGTGACCGTATCTTTTTTGTTGCTCCTCAATAAATTGCCCAATTTGATTTTCATCAAGGTTCAGTTTGGGCATTGGCCAATGAAGCCAGAACTGTACAGGGGTTGGCTGTTCCTCCCCGGGAGACGCTCTCATCTTTATTGTCCAGTGGAAATCTTCCTGCGATGCCAGCTGTTGTTGTATTTCTTTTGAGAACTTTGGGTCCCAGATATTTGCTATTCTCGTGGCGTCCCTTCCTGAGACTCGGCCTGCCAGCTGGGTTGCACAGTTGCCTGTTATCTCTTCGAGTAGATTTTCTGATATCTGGGCAGTTGTCTGGTGTGCAAGCATCAGACCAAGTTTGTAGGATCTTGCCTGCGAGAGGATCATGGGCAGAACCTGCAGGTCCTTTACTATCTGAAACTCGTCTATTGCTAAAATCACGTGATTTCGTTTTTGTTCGTCCTCAATTCTGGCTGCTCTCTCCTGTATTGTAAACCACAATTTGATAACAAAAGCCTGGATTGCAAGCGGCTGTACATGGTGAGGTATGTGCAAGGTAGAAATTCTAACAATGGTGTACTGCCCGGCCCTTAAGAGTTCTTCAAATGAAACCGTTCCGTGTCTGACACAAAATACTCTTTTCAGTATTGGGTCTGTTGCAAACTGCTCTACGCGGTTCAGAAGTGGTACGAATGAATCGGCCTTGAGTCCAGCAATTGATTTTAGGGCCTGCTTTAGCTCTTCTGCCGGCATTCCCAAGGCCTTGAACATTGTTTGCAGAAATGATTCTCCATCAGATTGCAGCTTTGTGACGATCTCATACATGTCAAGAAAGGTTGGAGCATCATTGTTCAGATACATGTAGTATAATAAAACACGAAAGATTCTCTCCATTTGGACAAAGCTTTGCTGCTGGTGGTACCACTCCTTTACAATCTCCATGAAATATCCAACATATCTTGAAACGGTTTCCTGTCTTTCATTTGGATTGTATCTTGGCAGCTCCAACGGGTTGATTGAAAAGTTTGTCTTGATTGGGTCTAGAAAGTTCACCATTCCTTTTTTGATTGACTCTATCTGACATTGTTGTATGAACTTGTAGGAATCATCACCTTTTGGATCCAAATAAATGAAGGAGTTTGGGAATTGTTTGTTCAGGTTTAACATTTCAAGGTGTTTTGCAATTTCACGGAGAAAGGTTGTCTTCCCAGCTCCTGTGCCTCCAACTGCATAGACATGTCTAGTAAAATCCTCAGGTGATATTACAGCTGAATCTGTATCATTTGATCTTACCAACGTTCCATATATGATGTCATTGTTTTGGTTGTTTTCTTTTGTCTTTTTGAAATAACCTATGTTGATTCCTAACTTTGTTGCAGTTTGTTTTGAGGGGAGCAAAACATTTCTCGTGGTTTTTAGATTTTTTGTAGTAGGATTTGGCAAATGGATGAATGTTGGAATTTCTGGAGTGCTCAAAATCAGAAAAGGTAATGGTTTTCGTCCCCTGTAATTTCCAGAAAGAGGCGATTTTTCAAAATATGTCCTGATTGCAGAACTGAGGTATCTCTTTGGTGCCGGAATAAGCCTGGATTCAAATAATGAAATTCTCTGAAAATGGGTCCTCTTTCTTCCCATTTTAGATAGGAATCTGTACCTTTTTGGCTTCTCAGGACGGTAAAAGCTCGAAAATTTGTATGAATAGGCAGTAAGATGGTCTAAGTTTGATCTGATATCTTGCACCGATAACACAGATTCTATCTTATCAATTCCATTATTTCCTTGAACCACGCCCCTGATGCTCATGAGAATGTGAGAGCTCTGCATCTTTTGAGAGGCATGAGTGCTTAATTCTTGATATTTATTGTAAAAGTCAAGTCCATGTTCTGGATGAATGTGTGGTTTTGTGTTTGTTAGCTCATCAGACAGGCTCCTGTATTTTGTGCTGCTAACCTGTTTTATCTTCTGGTTAAGTCTTGAAACATGACTTTGTAGAAACGGCGTGAAATTATACGGCAAAAAAACAAACTGAACCCAAGCATACTTGTACAGTTGTAAAGTGTTTGCAATGTAGCTTATCAACTGTTGGTCTTTTGTTTTGTCAAACACTGTTGCGTAATGTCCGTGAAAGTATCCAACATCAAAGATTTGATAGTTATTGTTTTTGTAATCAAACCATTGTGGTGTTGTGTTTTCTAGATCTATAAAATTCACATTTGAGTACATGTTTGCAAAAGCCTGTTTGAAGCTTTGAAGATCTGAATCGGATTGTGCAGCAAGTATGATTCTTAGCTCTTTTTCTTTGCTATCCCACCAAATCTCAAATGAACGGATTGTGTTATTGCCTCCTGCAAGACCAATGGTAGCGGTTGCGGCTCCTTTGGTATCCATGGTGATTGGAACTGTAATCATACAACATACAATATTATTATTAGAACCAAGAAATTTTTTTACTGTATCGAGCTGCCCTTTTTGTTTTTGTCTGTTCGCAGTACTCCAGAATTTTCCACACAAAATGAATCAATGACAAAGAATAGAATTTCATAAAAGATAATTGGATTCCTAAACATACATCGATTAGACCAACAGTACGTAAAGAAGCTCCGGAAGCAAGAAAAAAACTGTAATTCCAAACATATAGACAATCAATGGAGGAGGTTTTTCAACATAAGCTCCAAGAATATCTGTCATATTATTTTTTGTTAAATCATGTTTTTTCTTCCAGCCAGATAACTCTAATTTCCTGACATTCTTTTTGTATGATGAATTATCATCATTTTTCTTTTCTGCCAAAACCACAAATTTTTCATCTTTTCTCTTTCTATGGACTGTGAAGAATGCTAGAATCTTTTTGTATATGGGTTCATCAAAATCAGAAAATGGCCTTTGCTTAAGTTTGAGCCAATCCTGTAAATTGAGTATGGCATTGTATAGTATAGTGAAAATGCCTGCAATCATTACCGCACCTAGCGTAATCATGATTGGAATCATCACTAAATCGTCATAGTATACTGGTAGGATTGCTGCCATTGAGGCCATGGCAAAGATGTCTGCCTGTCCCATCACTCTATAGAACCATAGCAGTATGGCGATTGCTCCAGTAGTAATCATTGCAAGAATGTCATAGGAGGTGGTATTCTGCCAGTCAAACAGGTAAAGAAACGCCCCAAATCCTCCAGAAATAATCCAGATATGATCAGGGACCCTTCTTGTTTTTATATCAAAAATAGCCGCAATGCCGAGCATAACAAGAAGAAGAATTATTCGTATAAGCTCTAGTGACATCAAACAAAAACAAGTGTTGAATTTGATTAAACTGAAAAACTATTCAAAAATCAAAAGGTGATGTTAATGTTCGCTTTGAAAGCGATCACCTATATCACCTTGTTATCACGCAATCAACCAATCGTAGAATAAAACCATCTTTGTAGTAATGTTAGATCATGATCATAATTTTTCTTCAAATAATTAAAAAAATTGGAATGGATACAAACTATATTTTTCCGTAACCGTTTTACGATATTTTGTTTGATTAACTGCTGCAATTTTATTTGCAGGCATCTTACTGAACATGTTTTTTGTTTTTTTGTTGAATATTCAATCAAATCTCTTATTCTGACAACCGGATAAGGTCCATATGTTTCTGATTCATTTATCGTCTTTTGAAAAACATAGATGTCAGATAACATGCATAATGATAAAAACGAAACATTCAGTCTCGTACACATTGCAAACCATCTTCCATGTCGTGTCAGTGAATACGAACTATTACAATTTTCTTTTCTTACACTTCTTTTGAGGTATCCTAGATTTGGTTTTATCATGAACATTATTGTTCTTTTGACAGACGCCTTGTTGGTTTGAACGCTGTCACAAATTTGTTCTAATGTCATTTGCTTATCTGGATATAGTATGGTAAGAATTTTTGCCGTTATGGAATCATGTTTAACATATTGTTGATTCATATTATTTCAAAACCTCATGCTACTGCCCCATTCCAAAATAATGTGCACTTGCTTTGTGTATTTTGAAATTTCTTGATGAATTTTGATAATTCTGTTATGGTATCAAAATTTCTGTGATGGATTGAACTAGAATTAACTTTTATCTCATTGGAAGTCATTCCAAGATGTTCGGCGACCGAATATGGTATGGCATAGAGCTTCTTTGATGGAGTTCCACTTATTTTTATGACAGAATCCAATTTGTTGTCTCGATTATTCTCAATCCTGGCTACCCTGCCTGTAGATTTATCCACTAGTAGTTTAGGACTGCCATCTTTTTCGTTTGGTATTATGATCATGTTTGGAATGCTCTTGAGAATGCTTTTGGTTTCCTTGTTGGTGTCCTGAGGCTGGATTTTAGCTGGTTTTATGGCAGATTTTGTGGCTTTTGCGTCATGGACTGAACTGCTTGCCTGAGGCCTTGATTCTAAAATCTCCTTGAGCGTAGATTTTGTAGAAACGATTGATTCTGAATTGGCCAGAGTCTTGCTTTCTCTGCTTTTTAGAAACAAGAATAAGGTATCTAGTTGTTCAGCCGACGGCCACACAAACCTGGATTCTGGTATTGATACTATAAGCTGCTTTAGTTTTTCAACTGCGAGCATCTGTAAATGCTCCTCAGATAACCTGCTGATTTTAGTTAAAATGAAAATTGGAATCTGTAATCTGGCAGGAAGAATGTTCTTTCTTTCTGAAAGCTCAAGTACTATGTTACGTAATGATTCAATAGCTTTAGCTGAGATCGTCAGTGTTGGAACCTTCTCGTATGGGGTCTTTGATATTAGAAGTTGCTGCAATATTTCTTGTTTTGACATGTTTGTTTTGTCTTCAAAATAATCAATTACCTCAAAGATGGATAACGGATCAATTATCTCGTCATTGAATGATTCTATGACATGTTCTTTAATTATTTCTTGAAAATTTTGATAGTCTTTGATTTCTACATTTGATATATGAGATAGATTGGCCAGTCTACATCCTTCAATTACGTTTTGGTTGTTTATGGAATATAGATTGTTTTGTAGTCTGCCAATTTTTACTAGTGGTAACTTTTTAGGGTCTTTTCTTGCAATCTCACAGAATTTTTCTTTTAGAATTTTATTTGGAATCGTGATTCTTGCCGGTAATGATAAGATGTCAGTGAGTTTTACTTGCTGGTCACTTGATTGTGATATTATATTTTGTGTCATCAATTTGCAACACCAATACACATTATCATTTGTAAAGCAAGTTCAACTGCCCTCTTTGCCCTTGTGTTTGGGTCTATGTTGTCGATACCATTTGCCGAATCAAAAACTAGGTCATAGTGTTGGCCAGCTAGTCTCTTTAGTGTGTTAATCGGTAGCTCATCGCCAAACTTCTTTTGAGCTTCAGAAATGTGCAAGTTCAGATAGAACTGTTTTTTGTCTAAGGTCTGGCCATCATTATACTCTTGCAGCTCATTTGAAGAGATTAGCTTGTTTACCTTGTAAATGACGCTTTTTTCTTTTGGTGCCTTTTTTACGCCTAGTGTCTGTCGTACTATTTCTCTGATATTTTCTTCCTGAAAGGGAATTTTGTTGCCCTTGCAGATATAATAAATGGCAAAACAGGCAGCCTTTGCCCTCGTAAATTTGGCATTTTTTCGCAGTTTTTGATACAGGGTCCAGCATTCGGCCGTTAAAGGCTGATTTAGGTTTAGTTTGCTGCAAATATCCGAAAATTGCGATATATCAGAATGATTGTAGATTCGAAGTTTCTTACCTATTATATGATAATTATCTCTTGGATTACTGCCTTTTTCCCTTAACAGGAATAGATTGACGTTAGGAGATTGTAATTTGGGACGTTGTGGAATGGTATTTTCATCATATGATAAACTATAATCATAACCAAAAACTACACCACATCTGCTGCAAACTATTTCATAATCATTGATTGTTGTAATCAGTCTTGGTTTTGCACAAAAACATTTTTGTGCGCAACAAATAGTTTGCAGTTGTGTCATCATTGTAATATTAATGTCTAAATCAAGTAATAAGTCGCGCTCACTACTGTGGTAGGACTACAGGGGGAGTATAACTTTAAAATTTTTGATCAGTTTCAGTATATTCTACGTCTTTTAATTTTCTAGTATAAAATTCCCTTCCCTTTTCATTCAAACTAATGTATTCAAAGTTTTTTTCATCAAGTTCTCTTGTAATAAATTCCATCATCTCAAGCCAGTCAAGATACATGACAAGTTTGTTGTAACTTAGCTTACACTTCATGGCAATGTTTGTCTTTTTTTCCTTTCCGTCATAGTGCAAATATCTTAAAATTCTATTTACAATACTCCAGTCTATCCTTTTTAATTTTCTTTTGCTTGATTCCCTCTGATCCATTTGCACTAACCCGTTACATTCCAATTCCAATTTTGATAAAATTATAATTCATTTTATTGATATAAAATATTAAGTATGTTTGATCTGCAAACACACAATCAAATCTTTTTCAAGCTATACCATTACAGGAATAAAACAATAAAGTGATTCCTTTTGCATTACATTGCGTCACTTTGCATCACATTTGTAATCTCAAAAATCATGACAGAGCTTGTTGTTGACTCGTTGTCAATATTTATTTTCAGTGATTGTAAAATGGCACGTACATAAAATTGCAAAAACTTTAGCCATTCAGGTCCGAGCTCTGTTTCAAATACAATACGAAAGTGATTTTCATCTTTGTCATAACGAAACGTGAACCAGCCACAATGCTTTCCTAACATTGAAAAATATTCGTCTAATACATTTTGGAGATTGTATTCCACTCCAAGTACAGTAAACATATCCTTTACCGTTTGAATTGCCTTTCTTGAGACCTCCTCTTTTTGTGAGAAATTTAGTTTTTCAAGTATTAAGAAAAAAAGAGCTTGTGACATCGTTATGCTTGGTATTGTATTCATTCTCATATCACATAGAACGTATTTGTCAAGAATTCTGGCAATTATTGAATTTAATGAAACATTTTTCTTATCTGCTTCATCTTTTAGTACTTTCAGTAAATTATTAGGTACTCTTATTGTTGTCTTAATAGCACTAACCACATTATCCGAACCTTCCACACGCAATTTTATCAACGATTCCAAAACGTATAATATGATGTATGTGTAGACTGCACATCTTTTGTTAATTGTGATTTGACAAACGTCAAGCTAAGGAAAAAATTAACTTGCATCCATTAAATGATTTTATGGACCAACTGAGAATTAAGAATTTTCAGGACCAAATCTTCCTGTTTACAGAAAACATAAGCGTAGGTATGATATGATTTGATTATTGGTTACACCAACCAAAAAACCATGTGCAAAGTGCGGAAAAGGCTTGCTATTTACAAATCCTTATGGGAAACCATTATGGGTTTGCTCTGGATGTAGCAAGATTGAAAAAAACTGTATTTGTGAAGTAAGTTCAGACTCTGAAAATTCTTAATTTCTAGTTTAATTCAGAAAATTGAATGACTGAACTAGAACGAATCAAAGAATTAACTCCTAAATTTCAACTAACAGTTTTGTCAAGCATAAATCGTATAGAAACAATGATAGCTGAAATGATCAGTGTTGATTTTTGTAAAGAAGCGGATGATATTTACAAACGGGTAAGTTTTTTCAATTATTTTGAAGATAATTTGCGACTTCAAAACAAAATTGATTTATTACAAACAATATTGCAAACTAACCACTCAGATATTTTTCACGAATTTCCTAACTACTTTAATGAACTTGATGAGGTAAAAAAAATTAGAAATACCATTGCACATAACGAGGTTCAATATGAGGCAGATTCGGCTGGAGAAAACGCAAGCCTAATTCTTCATCATCCTAGAATTAAAAGGCAAAAGAAATTGCGCGAAAATGAAATGCTAGATATTATGGAAAAAGCCAACAAATGTGCTGAAGTTACAGGTAAAATTTTAAAATCAATTGGTAAAACAAAAGGGCTCAGATTTTAATTTCTATTTGTTTTCTAATTCTTTTAGCTCTTTTAGAATAAAATCAAAGACAGATTGTTTAGTGGGACTAATACATTTGATGCCGTTTTCGGCACATCCTTTCTTGTTTTCAACATCGGCAGTCACCAATATCATATCATTATCCTTTGCATAGGTAAGGACCGAATAGTCACTTTTCAAAGGCTGATCATCATTAACTAATTTTTTTACACTTTGAGCCTCGTAACCCAGCTCGTTTAGTTTCTCGTCGAATCCGTCATACATCTCATCGATTAAAACCTTCAACACTTGAAATGATAACTAACTCATGTTTTAAACAATTTCTTAAAAAGCGATCAGGAAAACCGTAAATATCATTTAATGATCGGCAGTATAGTCAAGGGTTAACCCAGCCTCGCACTCCCCGCTGTAACGCCTTACGATTCACATCCCTTGACTAATTGTCCACTACAAATATCCTAACCAAAGTTTGTAGATTTTTTATCTAGTCAATTTTGAGCGAACCACGCTGGCTACTTTTACTATTGCATAAGTTGATAATCTTTGGTTATTGTATTATACAAGACAAGGA
>Ga0187894_10003644_pt1 | contig 17037 bp, 19 predicted proteins | sample GBC1701081metaG_FD_136650 | JGI IMG/M metagenome (GOLD analysis project Ga0187894, IMG submission 136650) | White microbial mat communities from a lava cave in the Kipuka Kanohina Cave System on the Island of Hawaii, USA - GBC170108-1 metaG ...
ATCAGGAATCGGTTTTAGCTGTCGAAGACAGCGATATATTCATAGCCCATAGTGCAACTATGGGGAAATTAAACAGAGATTTTGAGCCGTTGAAAATGGCGACATAAAAATCAAACTGAAAATATATGTCGTTATCTTCGATAACTCCGATGCCGCGAATCCTCAGTCGCACAATTAGCATTGTGGGCTACAAATATGAACGCCGTTTTCAACGGCTGATTGATGACCTAATCAATTACGAAATAAAAATAGAACCTATCGGATTAGAAAAAAACGGTATTGGTGAAAAAGTAACAATAGTACCGTTGATGGTAGATATTCCCGCTTTTGAATTGAAAATAGTAAAAGCCACAAAAACAAAGAGTCAGGTTGATATATGTGATGAGTCGGAAGAAGTAGTTTATTGGGAAAATGAGTTTGAAAAAATTGAGCGACAAGAATTTTATGAGGCTGAACCTGTCTATAATAGGAGAAATGAATATCCGTTTGATGTTTGTCTAATTTATCCCGCGGTGAAATTTGCCAAAGCCTTGAGCCATGACCAACTCACTAAAGAAATGATTCCAAGAGGCGTCACAATAGAAACTATAAGCGCGGCGATTGACCTGACAAACGACAAAAGACCAGACCTTTTAATCGTTAGATATTGTTGTGAAGATTCAACAAAGTCATCGGATAACCCTAAAAATGATTGCCATTATCACTGCAAGAAATACTACCAAAAGATTAAGAGTAAATGGGTGCTTATAACAACTGCCACTCCGTGTTAATCCGTTGTATCAATTAAAGCGATTTTCAATTGTGTGTAGTTTCTCTGCGTCCTCTGCGCCTCTGCGTGAAATTTACTTTTGGTAAAATAATGTCACGCAGAGGCGCAGAGGACGCAGAGCATGATAAAGACAGAGTTCTTGTCACTGAACGCATTCAAAATAAACCCGATATAGGGTAAGTCTTCTTTTAATTTTCCTTACTCGTTTCCATCAACTCGATAAATCTTTTGAAATGATGTTCTGCGTCGTGTGGACCCGGTGCAGCTTCTGGGTGATATTGAACTGAAAATATAGGGAGTTCTTTGTGCCTTAATCCTGCAACCGTGTGGTCATTTAAGTTTATGTGTGTGACCTCGACATCGGCAGGCAGGCTTTTTTCATCAACGGCAAAACCGTGATTCTGCGAAGTGATTTCAACAGTTCCTTCTTTCAAATCCTTTACAGGTTGATTACCGCCGCGATGACCGAAACGAAGTTTATAAGTCGAACCCCCGAATGCGCGACCAATCAATTGATGACCGAAACAGATTCCAAACGTAGGCGTGTTTGACGCTACAAGTCGTTTTACTTCTTCGACTTCTTTTGTCATCGAAGCGGGGTCGCCCGGACCGTTTGATAAAAATATGCCGTCAGGTTTCAAAGCCAGAACGTCTTCGGCAGAGACGGAAGCGGGAAGAACCGTAACGCGGCAACCTAGTTTTGAGAGCAATCTTAAAGAGTTCGTCTTCACGCCGTAGTCATAACAAACGACATGAAACCTTTCTTCGCCCTTAGCCGCAACTTCGTATTTTTCTTTTGTCGTCACAACGCTCGCCAACTCTCTGTTTTCCATTGGCGGCGAGGCTTTTGCTTTTTCCAATAAGCTTTCTTCGTTCAAATCAATGCTTGAAAGACAGGCACGCATAGCACCTTTGTCGCGTATGTGGCGAACAAGTGCGCGCGTGTCTATGTGTTCGATGGCGACAATGTTGTGACGACGCAAATAGGCATCGAGCGTTTCTTCCGAACGCCAATTCGACGCAATGCGTGAGGCTTCGCGCACGGCGAAACCTTCTACCCAAGGACGTGATGATTCCGCATCATCTTTTGTCACGCCGTAATTGCCAATCAAAGGATAGGTCATACAGACGATTTGTCCTGCATATGAGGGGTCGGTTAAAACTTCCTGATAGCCAGACATAGAAGTATTAAAAACCATTTCTCCACAGGTTTCACCCTCTGCGCCCCAAGAAAAACCGCGAAAGATACGTCCCGTTTCAAGTACGAGTAATGCAGGTTTGTTAATCATAAAGTTACAAGCCCCAAGTCTTAAACCTCAAGTCTCAAGTCTAAAGTTATTTGAATTTATTTCCCCGCTTCTGAATCTTAAAATTCAATCCTGACCATAGATAAATCCTGGTATGACAAACACCGGACATTAGACTCGGGACTTTGGACTTTGGACTCAGATAGATTTCAAAAACTTTTCTGCTTCGTTCAGCCAACGCTTTTCCAGACGATATTTGAAAGCCGGAGAAGTTTTGACGGCTTCAATACAGGCTTTCATCGAAGCGACGGCTGCTTGTTTGTTGCCAAGTCCCGATTGTATTTGCCCCATCAAATAGAGTCCTTCGGGGTCGCTTGGTCTTTCGTCTAAAAATTTTTCGAGCGCGTCTTTCGCGTCTGCAAATTGATTGGCTGATAAATACGTCGCCCCGATTTCACGCCATATTTCGTGTTGTGAATGTCTTTGGTTAAGTAGTACAACTTGCCCGAAATTATTTATCGCATCCTGCAAGCGGTTTTCTTGTCGCGCGATTCGTCCGAGTTGATAATGCGCGTCCACCTCGTCAGAATCAATTTCAACAGTTTTTTCAAAACTCTTACGGGCTTCGCCGTAATCTTTCCGTTGTTGATAGAGCAACCCTAAATTGTAATGAGCCGAAGCATCAGCAGGATTGAGTGTAGAGATTTCAAGATTGCGTTTGAAATCAATCTGAGCCTGCCGCCGCCGCCCAATCTCACGCACATAACCTTGAAGCAAAAAGAAGGTGAGAAGCAACAAAAACGGCGAACCAATGATAAACCCGACACCTGTACTAACCAAGAATCCCAAAAAGAACATCGCAATCCCGCCGCCCATCGTTATAAGCAAGGTTTTGTGCCACTCCATACGAAATGCTGCACGTACAGCCATCAACAAAAAGAAGATAGATACGGGAAAGATAATCATTTGAAACAATACTGACGGAGCAAGTGCGTCTGCGTTATTTACTAACTCCTTGATTTGGTTTTGGTCAAAACTTTTCCATAATGCGGGCATTGTGCGCCTGGATTCTTCCATAGTATTGGCATACCAAGCCGCAAATTTTGAGGGCAGATGTGCTTGCTTTGCTATGAAAATAAAAACCAAACCTAAAAGATGAACAGCTGTATAAGCGTAATTTACCGTTGAAGCTACGGCGGAAAACTCCTGTTGAACGACTTGACCGGGGCTTCCGCGTCTCTCGAAAAAGTTTGAGATTGCGATTGCGGTCGGAACAAAAACAACATTTAGAACTAAGGAGGAGACAAATTCCTTGAATGAAACTCCGAACAAAATAACGACAAAACGATTTCCTATAATCTTCAATAACAGCGACCAATTTGAATAGAGCGAAAAAAGAGTCTGTGTGACAAAAAGAAAGATGAAAGAAATCAGAAACGGAGAACGTGCGTAGGCTTCGCTCAATCCGTTTGAGGGTGAGATTATCGTCAATCCTAAAATTTTTAACCAATCAATCATTCGTTTATTCTATCTTTGTCCCTTCGGTGGTTGGTTCCTGGTTTGGTTGATTCGCCGTATCGTTTGGAGTTGTTAAGTTGTATTCGGTTTCATGCGAGATGACACCGATGCTCGAAACGGGCCAATAACGAAAGAGAGCTTTTCCGTAGATATATTTTTCGGGAACCAAACCCCAAGCACGCGAATCGCTGGAATTATCGCGGTTATCGCCCATGACAAAATAATAGTGTTCTTTGATATAAGTCGGTGCTTGTGATTGTACTTGTCCCTGTTCCGTTAACTGCGGGTCAAGGTAAGGTTCGTTTAGCTCTTGTCCGTTTATTAAAATTTTTCCGTTTCTTACCTCGACAGTCTCTTTCGGCAAACCGATAATGCGTTTTACATAGCTTTTTTCGGGGTCGTTCGGATACCAGAAGACAATCACATCGCCGCGTTCCAACCGGGGCCAGACGGGATACAGAACTGTTTTTAGGCTATGTGTAATCAGCCCGCCGAAATTTTGTGCTTTGTCCCATCCGTCAGGTTCGGGTTCGGGGACTTTGTAATAGATGAGTTTGTTGACAAAAATTCGTTCGCCATCGTGAAGACGGGGCAACATCGAAGTCCCTTCGACCTTTACAGGCTGAACGACAAAGACCATCACAAGCGAAACAAACATCACTGCGAAAATTAAATCACGAACGAGAAGCCGTGTTTCCGCCCACAAAGTCTTTTTTGCTTCTTTTGAAAGTTTTTGAATCGAAATGTCTATGTCATCGTCGGGAACGATGTCACCAAAAACCGGGGTTTGCTCTTTGCTTCTAAACATAACCATCAATAAAACGGTTTGAAGTTTGCCGTGCAAGTTTTGCTTTGTCAACGATGCGTTAACAGAGTTGATAGCGTTCTTAGTCTTTATAGAGTTTGTAGAGTTCGGAGAGTTGTCAGGTCAAGGAAAACTTTGAAAACCCCGTGAAAGATATTGAGGCTATAAACGCACAAACTCTACAAACGCCGTAAACTCTCTTGACAGTAGCCGAACCGCCTCTCTATCATCGCCACCTGTTTTCTTAAATCGCCTCGAATATGCTTTTCAGTGTAAAACGAGCGAGAACTGTGGAGGCTCTCTAATCGTGATAAAAAACGACATAGTAAATTACGTTGCGGATAAAACGGGCGTTCCCAAACAGAAGACCGAAGAGGCAGTCGAAGCCCTCTTCGATGCAATGAAAGAAGCCCTGACACGCGGCGAAAGAATCGAACTGCGTGGTTTTGGTGTATTTGTTGTAAAACCGCGAAAACGAGGAATAGGACGTAACCCGCGCACGGGCGAAGAGGTCTCAATTCCAATCGGAAAAACCATTCGGTTCAAACCCGGCAAAGAACTGCAGGACCACAGCGTTTTGGAAGAAACTGCTCCCGTGCCGAAGTTGCCTGACGGCAGTTATTAAGAAGTAAGGGAGTCGGGGAGAAAGGGAGTAAGGGAGAAAACAATTTTCCATTTGATATTTATCGTTTGGTATGCGGTATCCATGCAAGCCACAAACCGATGAAAAATGATAAATGGAAAATCTTTTCTTCATGGAAAAGACCTTCCAATAAATAAAATGAACGAAATTAAAAACGAAACCTCCTCTTCTCCCTTACTCCCTTTCTCCTCTACGCCAACACTCCTTTATTCCCACTCTGCCACTACTGCGCGTCGTGCAATGAAGCCGACAGCGCGAACTTGGATTAGGCATTCCGCCCTTCTGTTTTTAGCTTTTCTGACAACTACATTTGGCGGCATCTCATTTTTGCACGGCGAAAAATTTGACCCGAAAGTTCCGGATCCGCAAAAGTTAATTGATTACATACAATATATTCCGACAGTTTATTTCAAAGTAGTCGGGATGGTTTTTACAGGAGCATTCACACAACCTTCGGTTTTGGCGGACGGGTTGATATTTTCGCTTTCACTTCTCGCAATTCTGACGGCGCACGAGGCAGGACATTATGTTGCGTGCCGCATTTACGGGGTTGATGCCACTCTGCCGTTTTTTATTCCTTCGCCGCCGCTCATAGGACCCGGAACATTCGGAGCGTTTATTAAAATTGTTTCGCCGATTTGGTCGCGTCGTGCGCTTTTTGACATTGGCGTAGCTGGTCCGATTGCGGGTTTTATTCTCATCATTCCCATTGCAATTGTCGCAATACTTACTTCAAAGCAAATACCGACAACGGGCGAGATAACCGTGACATTCAATGACCCGTTGTTGATGAAATTGTTCGGGTTGATTTTTAATGTAAATTTGAACACAACGGAGATGAATCCGTTTTATTTCGCGGCGTGGATTGGTTTACTTGTAACAAGTCTGAATCTGATTCCCGTCGGTCAACTCGACGGGGCGCACGCGGTTTTTGCTGTATTTGGTGCGGCGGTTCACAAATGGTTTGGACGGATTGCTTTTGTAACAATGGCTATGCTGGCGATATTAGGCTGGTTTTTGAATGGCAGCCCAACAGGTTTTCTTTATGTTATTTTGCTGGCTGTGATGTTGCGTGTGCGCCACCCCGAACCTGAAGACATGACGCCACTCGATAACAAAAGATTAGTGGTAGCCTTTATTACTTTGTTGGTTTTCGCACTTTCGTTCGTTCCGTTTCCGATTAAGTTTCACTGAAACGTGAGATGAACTTTTTATAAGCTTCCCGTAAACCTTTTTTACCGCGTTTTTGTAGAGAGGCTTTGATTTTGACTTTAGTCAAATTGATTCTTGACTTTCATCTGGCATCTGCGTTAGATGAAGTCGAATTTTCCAAAACCCTAGGAGGAACAATGTTAAAAAAATTAGCAATTGCTACGCTCGTACTCTTCTGCCTTTCGATGGCAGGTTGTAAAAACGATGCTGCCGTTGACAGCTTAATGGCGGATTTCAGCAAGTTTTCAGATGAATTGGTGGCAAAAGTTGACGCAAATCCGACATCTGCAGGAGTTGATGAAGCTCAAAAATATTTAGATCAGAAAAAACCCGAGATGAAAAAAGCCTGGGACGCAATTAAGACATCGCGTGTCAGCGAAGAGACCTCGAAAAGGGCTATTGAAACAGTGACCCAAAGCGCGACCAAAGTTGCAGGTCTTACAACAAAACATTCAGGCGCAATCGCAAAAGACCCTGCAATGGCAACAAAACTAATCAAGCTTTTGAATGATTACAGAGACATCTTTCCTGAAGAAGATAAGAAATAATAAAACAGCCAGCCCTTAGCCACTTTGAACGATTACAAGGACATTTTCTCTGTGTAATCACAGAACAAAATCAAGCAGTTTTTAACCAAACACGCAACGGAAAGTTCGTATCTTCCGTTGCGTGTTTTCTTTTTTGGGCGCGACGATTGGCTGAAAACGTAAGTCTGCTTATAATGCCGCTTCTTTTTATACTTATTTAGTAGAGGAACTAAACACATTGGCTAACGAAACTTTTGACGTAACTATTATCGGTGCCGGACCGGGCGGATATGTCGCCGCAGTTCGCGCCGCACAACTCGGATTAAAAGTCGCAATCGTAGAGAAAGAAAAAGGCGGACGATTGGGCGGAACTTGCGGGCTTCGCGGTTGTATCCCGACAAAGCAATTGTTAATGTCGGCTCATCATTACGAAAAGGCGCAACATCTGAAAGAATTCGGAATCAACATAGGCGATTTGAGTTTTGATTTCGGAGCGGTTCAAAAACGTAAAGACAAAGTAGTAACAAAAAATTCTGCGGGCGTTTCTTACCTGATGAAGAAGAACAAAGTAACGGTCTTTAACGGCTTTGGCAAAATCGTTTTGCCAAACGTGGAGGTCACAAAAGAAGACGGGTCGAAAGAAACAATCAACACAAAGAAGATCATCATCGCAACGGGGTCTGTTGTTCGTCCGATTCCGGGCTTTGAAACAGACGGCGGGCGCATTGTCAATTCAGACCACATTCTTGAACTGCAACAAGTTCCGAAATCTTTAATTGTAATGGGTTCGGGTGCTGTTGGCGTAGAGTTCGCTTCTGTTTATTCACGCTTTGGTTGCGATACAACGGTTGTTGAACTCTTGCCGCGCATCGTGCCTCTTGAAGACGAAGAAGTTTCCAAAGAATTAGAAAAATCTTTCCGCAAACGCGGCATTAAATGTCTGACGGGAACAAAGCTTGAAACATTGGAGAAAACCGAAACAGGCGTTATCGCTACGGGCAAAGATGCGAAGGGCAACGAAGTAAAACTCGAAGCAGAGATGTTATTGGTTGCCGTCGGGCGTATGCCTTATCTGGAAGGTTTGGGTCTTGAAGGTACGAAAGTAAAGGTCGAGCGCGGGACGGTTCAGGTCAACGAATTTTATGAGACGGGCGAACCGAATGTTTATGCAATCGGTGATGCTGTGCCGACCCCTTGGCTCGCTCACCTTGCATCGAAAGAGGGAATCCTCGTAGTTGAAAAAATCGCCGGACACAAAGTTGAACCAATAAATCTTCGCACAGTTCCGAGCTGCACATACTGCGACCCGGAAGTCGCTTCGGTTGGGCTAACCGAAGCAAAAGCGAAAGAGCAAGGCTATGACGTGAAGATAGGCAAATTTCCTTTTTCAGCATCGGGCAAAGCAAGAATCTTGGGCGAAGAAGAAGGCTTTGTAAAAATTGTGAGCGAATCAAAATACGACGAAATTCTTGGCGTTCACATCATCGGTCCGCACGCTACGGAATTATTGGCAGAAGCGTGTCTGGCATTACAACTTGAATGTACGGCGGAAGAACTTGGGCGCACAATACACGCACATCCGACAGTTTCCGAATCGGTCATGGAAGCCGCAGAAGGCGTTCACGGACTTACGATTCATCTTTAAGAGGATGGTCTTTGGTCTTTGGTCTTAGGTTTTAGGTCTTCGCACGTTTGGGGTTAGTTTCGCGGAAAAACCTGATGACCTTATCCGAAAATCAAAGACCAAAGACCTAAGACCAATTATGTTCGACGAATACGCAGACGAAATTGACACCAGATACAGAGGCATAGGCGGCTGGTTATTGTTCTTTATAATCAGCATTATTTTTTTGAGTCCGCTCTTTGCCGCCATCAACCTGTTTACCACTTTGAGCAATACTTTTGTGGCTCTTCATCTGCCGATGCTCTATCTGATTCGTCTATTTCTGGGCGCGATAGATTTATTCTTTGCCCTTGTCGGAATAGTCGTAGGCATCCTGCTTTGGAGTCGCAATCAAAATGCTGTCGGTATTACCCAATGGTTTCTGATGCTGAAAGGCGTTTTCGTGCTCGTAAGCAATCTGGTGATGTATTTTCTGATTCACGAAGGCAGAATCCCGCCCGTAGTTAAAAACGATTTGATGACCGTGATTTTAATATGGCTGATTTTCGGATTGATTCCCGTTGCCATCTGGTACACATACTTTGCAAAATCAAAGCGCGTTGCCGCCACATATTACGCTTTGAATGAACCACCGCCGCCGACAGAACTTCCGCCTCCGCCCGTGTTCGACAATTCCGAATTTGTTCCTGATGAACGTAAACAATAAATTTTAAGGTTAAAGCGAATGGCTAAAGCGACAAGTACTAAAACTAACAAGAACACAACAGCAAAAACGAACAACAAGACAAACAACAATCCTATTAACTATACAATCGGTGTCGTTCCCGAAAAGCCGCTTTCATGCACAAGTGAAACAACATTGACACACGAACAGATGCTGGAAATGTATCGCCTGTTAATGTTGACACGGCTTGTCGAAGAACGTCTTGTAAACCTTTACCGTCAAACAAAAGTTGTCGGCGGCGTCTTTCGTTCACTCGGACAAGAGGCAACCGCAGTCGGAACTTGTTATGCTCTTGAACCACACGATTTCATTACGCCGTTGATACGAGATTTGGGTGCTGTGTTAACGAAAGGAATCGAGCCGCGTGCAATCTTCGCGCAATACATGGCAAAAGCTTGGGGACCGTCGGGCGGACGTGATTTGAACATACATTTCGGCGATATGGAAAAAGGTTTCATCGGACCAATCTCGCATCTTGGGGATATGGTTCCTGTGATGAACGGAATTTTATTGGGCGCGAAATTTCAGAAGAAAAATATAGTGGGCGTTGCTTACATAGGCGACGGAGCAATGAGTACGGGTGCGTTCCATGAAGGGTTGAATTTCGCGTCTGTTCAAAAACTCCCGCTTGTTGTCCTAGCCGAATACAATCGTTACGCATACTCGACTCCAATCTCAATGCAAACGGCAGTTGAGAATCTCGCGGATAAAGCCGCAAGCTACAATATTCCCGGATTTATTGTTGACGGCAACGACATCATTGCCTGTTACGAAGTGATGAAAAAAGCCGTAACACACGCACGCAATGGCGGCGGCGCAATTTTAGTTGAAGCAAAAACATATCGCCGCAAAGGTCACGCGGAACACGATGACCAACGCTATGTGCCGGATGGTGAAATTGAATGGTGGGCTACGCACAATGACCCCGTTACGCGATACGAAACTTTTTTACTTGATTGCGGAATCGCCACGCGGGAAAAGTTAGACGAAATTATTTCCGGTGTATCGCGTGTTGTTGATGAAGACTGTGCCTGGGCTGAATCTTCACCAATGCCCGATGCGGAACAAGCGGCTTACAATGTTTTTGATAATTCAGTTGTACCGCCTTCGTTTAAGCGTAAAGCGTTGGAGAAATAATAATATTTAATGGAAGAAAGCATTCCTTCAAACGCAAAAGCTTTTGGTGGTGACGATTATCCTTTGATTGAGCCACACCAATACACAGTTATTCAGGCTTGTTATTTGGACAGGTATTGTTTTAAGACTAGATGGACAAATAAAATGTAACGACAATGATGACAAATTTATTTTGGTATTCGAGTTTTGATGAGGCAAGAAGTTTCGTTGAAAACCGAATCAAAGAAAGCCCTGAAATTGAATGTGGGATTCGTAATTTTGACGGAAGCTTTATTGAGGTGTTTGATAAACAAGGCGTAAGAAAACCCATGAAAATCGTAATGGAAGAACTAATTACAAAGCCCGAATATCAGAGATGGAAATTTTGGAAAAGACGTTTTTGGTAACATCTGTTTTCAAGTGTGAGCCATTCTTAAAAGAACTTTGTCAACACATTGCTGATGATTCACCTGAAAAACAGAGAGAAGGCATTGAAATTTTGGAAGATTTAGAAACAGCTATTCAATCACCTAGCCAAAGCCAATCAAGAATCAAGCGTTATCTAAAAGAACCTTGTTCATTTGTGAAAGATACAGGTAAGGATTTATTTGTCAGCATTGGCAAAGAACTAATCAAAGAACAACTTGGTTTGCCAAAATAGGAATAAAATTTCATGCAAACGGTTTCAATAGATTTACCTGAAACAGCTTTCGCGGCGTTGCGAAAAGCACCTGATGAATTTGTTCGTGATATGAGAATTGTTGCGGCGGTAAAGTGGTACGAATTAGGCGAGTTATCACAAGGCAAAGCGGCGGAAATTGCGGGATTAACACGCGCTGAGTTCATTAGTGCATTATCGCGTTTCAATGTTTCTCCTATTCAGTACACTGCTAAGGAATTAGCTGAGGAACTTGATGGAGCAAATTGAAAAGGTTGTAATTAACGCTTCGCCTTTGATTCTGCTTTTCAAAAGCGGATTGGCGGATTTGTTGCCACAAATGTTCTCTGAAATTATTGTGCCTGACGCTGTTTGGAGCGAAGTTTTAGCAGATAAATCAGACGTAGCCGCAACACAACTGCCATCTGTCACTTGGGTCAATAGAATTACAGTCGAGATAAGCCCTGAAGTTCTTATTTGGAATCTTGGAGATGGCGAATCGGAAGTGTTGAGCTATGCAGTTAAAGAAACCGAATACAGAGCAATGATAGATGACCGTGCGGCTAGACGTTGCGCTCAGACGTTTGGCATTAAAACACTAGGCACAGGCGGCGCGTTGGTGTTAGCAAAGAAACGCGGCTTGATTTCTTCGGTAAATGATGAATTGAAGAAAGTTCAGGATGTAGGTCTCTGGCTATCGGATGAAATAGTCGTTTTGTTAAGAGAGCAAGCCGGAGAGTAGTTTAAAACACAGCCATCATAGTTTGAAAACAAATAATCATGTCAACAACAGCAACAGCAAAAAAAGAACACAAACAAACGCGCCCGACGCACGGTGGCGTTTGCACATTGGTTGAAGCAATACGTCAGGGCATTTGGGAAGAGATGGAACGCGACCCGAACATTTTTGTCATCGGCGAAGACGTAGGTGCTTATGGCGGAGCTTTCAAGGTCACAGACGGATTGATTGACGAATACGGTGCCGGGCGTGTGATTGATACGCCGATTTCAGAAGCCGCGATTGTAGGCGCGGCTTGCGGTGCGGCGTTGATGGGTATGAAGCCGATTGCCGAATTTCAGTTTATTGATTTTATATCGTGCGGTTTTGACCTATTGACAAACTACGCTGCCAAATCGCGTTACCGTTGGGGCGCAAGCGTGTCTGCTGTCTTTCGTGGTCCATGCGGGGGCGGCGTTCATTCCGGTCCGTTTCATTCGCTCAATGCCGAATCGTTTTTCCTGAATACGGCAGGCTTGAAGATGGTTGAACCGTCAACGCCATATGACGCGAAAGGTTTAATCAAAGCCGCAGTACGCGACCCTGACCCCGTGATTTTCTTTGAACACAAGAAACTTTATCGCTTGCCGCGCATTAAAGAAGAATTGCCCGAAGACGATTACATCGTGCCGATTGGAAAAGCGCGAACAGTGCGCGAAGGCAAAGACCTTTCAGTTATCACATTCGGTTATCAGGTATTAAATGCGCTGGATGCAGCAGAAGAATTGGACAAAGAAGGTGTGAGTGTCGAAGTAATTGATTTAAGAACCCTCGCGCCGATGGACAAAGAGGCAATCATTGCAACCGTAAAGAAGACAAATAAAATTATGGTGTTGCACGAAGCATCGCGCACGGGCGGCATTGGCGGAGAAATTGCCGCGACGATTGCAGAAGAAGCCTTTGAATGGTTGGACGCGCCTGTGATTCGCGTCGCTTCGATTGATTCACCCGTTCCTTATTCGCCGCCACTGGAAAGTTATTACTTGCCGCAAATCAGCGATATTGTAGAAGCGGCGCGACGGTTGGCGGCTTATTGATATGGAGTTGTAGTGAGAAGATTTGCATTAGCCGTAATTGCAGTTTTGCTATTGGGTAATTTCTCTTTTGCTTTTTCGGAAAAGAAAAGTCTTGAGAAAGTTTTGCGTCTTGTTGGCTGTACCAGTATTAAACGTGTGGTTTTCGGTCCGACAAAATGGGAAAAGGAAGAATTCAGTCTTCAGCTAAAGCAAACCTGTTGGGTTAAGTTTCGCGCAAAAGACGGCTTGCGTTACAGGTTTCTGGTTGAAGAAGAATCTTACGCAACCGAAGAAGATGCTAAAAAACGTCTGCCGCGAATCAAAGAATTTCCGCCCGAACTCAAAGAAAAGTTTGGAACTGCCGTTGATAAAATGCACGCCGAATATATTTTGCGCGAAGGTTTCGTGCTTTATAACAAGGTTTACATCGTCAGCACGTTTACAGCTTTCGTTGAAATGAACGGTGATTTGAAAAACCTGCGCGAGAAGATTGAAAAGGCTTACAAAGAATGAGTGATAAAAATGCAAAAAGAGAACGCGACCCCATGAATGCAGAAGGTGACTTTTATGTTGAAAAAGACAGTTGCGTTACTTGCCTTGCGCCTCATGTCGTAGCACCTGAATTAATGGGCTTTGACGAAGAACGCGGACATTGTTATTTCAAACGTCAGCCACAAACGCCCGAAGAAATTGAACATGCAATTGATGCTGTAACAATACAAGAATTTTCAAATTTACGTTATGCAGGAAGCGACCCTTATATTTTGAAAAAGCTTGAGGAACTTGGATCAACAGAATGTTGTGATTATTTTGCAAGAAAGTGCGTAAAGAAAAAGTAGTGATGGAATATCTTTTAGTTTCGTGAGTTGCCCTTATTCGTGTCTTTTGGTTCAATCACAGTTTCGCAATTAAGTTTCAAAATTTATATCGGAGAATGGTAATGAATGTTGAAGTCGTAATGCCGCAGATGGGCGAATCCATCGCGGAAGGAACTATCACAAAATGGTTAAAGAATGTGGGCGAGCGTGTTGAGCGTGACGAGCCGTTATTTGAAATTTCAACGGACAAAGTTGATGCCGAAATCCCTTCGCCGTCTGCGGGTGTGTTATTAGAAATTCGCCACAAAGAGGGCGAGACTGTTGAGGTCAATAAGGTCGTGGCATTGCTTGGCGAAGAAGGCGAAGTTGCCGGAAGTTCGCCCGCGCCCGCCGTTACAGCACAACCCGAACCGACGCGCGTTGTCGTTGAAGAAAAACAGCCTGAACCTGTTGTTGAAACACCAGCCGCGCCCGTTTCTGCTTCGTCGGGCGGCGAGATGATTGATGTAGTGATGCCGCAGATGGGTGAATCCATAACAGAAGGAACTATCACAAAATGGTTGAAGAAAGTCGGCGACACGGTTGAGCGCGATGAGATGATTTTTGAAATTTCAACGGACAAAGTTGATGCCGAAATTCCCGCGCCATCTGCGGGCGTTCTTTTAGAAATCAAACACGGTGAAGGCGAAACAGTTGAAGTCGGAAAAGTTGTTGCCCTGTTGGGAAGCGAAAACGGAGCAACTGTTAGCGCACCTGTTGCTTCAACTCCAGCACAGACATCTGCACCTGCAACCGAAACAAAAGTCGAAACGCCCGCGCCCGTTGTGACAGTTCCTGTAACTGCTCCCATTGTTGCCGCTCCCGTTATAGACAAAGCCATCAGCGAAATGTCTCTTGATGAACTTCGCAAAGTTCGCAGCAGCCCGCTTGTCCGTAACATAGCCAAAGAACACGGAATAGATTTAGCTCGCATACCCGGCACAGGCGCAAGTGGGCGCGTAACGAAAACAGATATTATGCGCTTTATTGAATCAGGCGCGGCTTTGACTCCGCAACAGGCAATGGTAACTGCGAAAACGGGTGTTGATTTACCGACTCATATGGCTACGCCTGTTTCTGCGCCGCCCGTTGTCGCAAAATCCGAATCACCGAAACCCGCTTCTGTTATTACTGCGGCTGTCGGTGACAAAGTTGAAAACATGAGCGTCATGCGTAAGAAGATTGCCGAACACATGACGTTTTCAAAACGCACTTCGGCTCATGTCACTACGGTTTATGAAATTGACATGACAAATGTGGTGAAGCTTAGAGAAAAGAGTAAAAAATCTTTCCAAGAACGCTACGGCACAAAATTGTCTTTCATGCCGTTTATCTTCCAGGCTGTGACGCAGGCGATTCGTAAATTCCCCGTTGTTAATTCACAGGTAAACGGAGAGCAGGTAATTTACAAAGGCGACATCAATCTAGGGATGGCTGTCGCGCTTGACTGGGGATTGATTGTTCCCGTCATCAAACGTGCCGACCAACTTTCGATTTCAGGTTTAGCATTAACGGCAAATGATTTGGCTGATAGGGCAAGGGCGAAACAGTTAAAGCCCGACGAAGTCACGGGCGGCACATTCACAATTACCAATCCGGGCGTGTTCGGGGGATTGTTCGGAACGCCTATAATCAATCAACCGCAAGTTGCTATTCTTGGCATCGGGACAATTGAGAAACGCCCCAAAGTAATCACAACAGCGGATGGTGATGATGTTATAGCAATTCGCTCAATGGCTTATTTCGCTTTGACGTTTGACCATCGCATCATTGACGGCGCGGATGCTGAAAGGTTTTTGTCCTACCTGAAAGAGGTTTTAGAAGCAGGGCAGTTTCAACTCTAAGCAGGTTTTTCTCAAACAGGTTTTGTAGGAAAGCGTACCCTAAGCAGATTGCATAAGGTACGCTATTTTTTTGCGATTCGGTTGTGCAGACACACATCGTGATAAGAATTGTTGCAATAGCGTGGCGAATGCCTATTGAATAGCTTAAATGTTAGGCTAAGCTATTGACGCTTTTTTACTTAGCTGTAAATTATCTTTTCAAGAAGCCGTGAGTTTGGTATTGTATGGCAACCCCCCGAACCCACTGCATCAAAATTTTCAAGAGGAATTGACAACTATAAAAGTCTCTGTGTCGTCTTATCAGGGCTTTTCCGCGAAAGGAAGGGATCACATCCCATCTGTCAAATCGCACAAACAATATTTGAGACGGAACGCTTTGTTCGTCTTCAACTTTGCATAAATGGAGTCGGAGGATATGAAAAATAAATTTTCAAAATTGCAATTTATGGTGCTTGTTCTTAGCTTGACGCTTATGGGAGCTTCTTTGGCTTACGGACAAGATAACGGCACGATGAACAACACGCGCCAGCGAACGGTCGCATCGGGAAGCAAAATGAAAGTAACCGGCGTTGTTGTTGAGCGCAACGGTGATATGGCTCTCGTTCGTGACAATAACGGTTCGGATGTGAATGTACAATTGACTAGCAGTACGAGCGTCAAAGAGAAAAAGAGCAATCCATTTCGCGGGGCAAAGACATATAGCATTGATAATGTTCTGCGCGGTTTGACAATTGAAGTCGAAGGTCGCGGCGATGCGTCGGGAAACTTGGTCGCGGAAAAAATTCGTTTCTCGGATACGGATTTCCGTTACGCCCGCACGGTTGAAACCCGCGTTAATCCCGTTGAGAATCGCGTAGGCACAGCCGAAACGCGCATCTCTCAAGTTGAACAAAATGCACAGCGTCTGTCGGGTCAGCTTGATGAACTTGTTGCGATTTCAAACGCAGCACGAGGTGGTGCTAAAGCCGCGCAAGAAACAGCCGACGTAGCTGTTGCAGGCGTCAACGCAACAAACGAACGTATCTCTTCTTTGGACGATTACGAAGTTCAATCAACAACTTCTATTCTATTCAAAACAGGTAGCGCAGTACTTTCAAAAGAAGCAAAAGAACAGCTTGATGAAATTGCAGATGCCGCTTCTAAAGCAAAAGGTTTCGTGATTGAAATTGCAGGTTACACGGATTCGGTCGGTAGCGTTGCACTGAATCGCGCATTGAGCCAACGCCGTGCCGATGCGGTTGTTCGCTATTTGGCAGAGAATCATCGTATTCCTATGCGTCGTCTTGTGACACCATATGGTTATGGCGAATCAAACGAAGTCGCAGAAAACGCATCCCGTGACGGACGCGCACAAAATCGTCGTGTCGAAGTCAAAATTCTCGTAAGCAAAGGGTTGGTTCAACCTGTTAAGGTCACAAATCCGAACGGTTCAACTGCCGGAACAAATCCTGAATAAGTTCAGAGTTACAAATTTAATAAGCGGCGAGTGTTATAAACGGCACTTGCCGCTTGTTGTGTAAAAGTAACCCGGCTGTTATAGAGAGTGTTTGAATATAAACTTAAAACGTAACTGATAAGGTCAGGTGATAATAATTCAAAAACTATAATCAGGAATCGGTTTTAGCTGTCGAAGACAGCGATATATTCTTAGCCCATAGTGCAACTATGGGGAAATTAAACAGAGATTTTGAGCCGTTGA
>Ga0187894_10003645_pt1 | contig 17035 bp, 17 predicted proteins | sample GBC1701081metaG_FD_136650 | JGI IMG/M metagenome (GOLD analysis project Ga0187894, IMG submission 136650) | White microbial mat communities from a lava cave in the Kipuka Kanohina Cave System on the Island of Hawaii, USA - GBC170108-1 metaG ...
ATTATTGAAATTGAAAAAGACTTGCTAAAGTATGGTGATGAGATTGTGTTTGGCGGAGGTAAAAGTGCGCGTGATGGAATGGGTCAAGCTAGTGGTGTGACCAGCAAGAATGCACTTGATCTAGTAATTACGAATGCAGTTGTGATGGATCCGATCCTTGGAATAATTAAAGCTGATATTGGCATCAAAAATGGTTTGATTGCTGGAATAGGCAAAGCGGGAAATCCAAATGTCATGGATGGAGTAAACATGATAGTATCATCAAGCACCGAAGTTATTGCAGGTGAGCATACCGTATGTACTCCAGGCACAATTGATACCCACATCCATTTCATTTCTCCACAACAAGCCATTGAAGCAATCTGTAGCGGCACAACTACAATGATGGGAGGCGGTACCGGTCCTGCGGAAGGTACCAAGGCCACAACATGCACACCGGGTCCATGGAATCTGCACAGAATGATGGAATCTGTAGAAGAACTTCCTTTGAATTTTGGTTTTTTAGGAAAGGGAAATGATTCACTAGAACCTGCATTGATGGAACAAATAGCAGCTGGAGCATGCGGATTAAAACTTCATGAGGATTGGGGTACGACGCCTGCTACGATTGATGCCGCCTTACGGGTTGCTGATAAGACCGATACGCAGGTTGCCATTCATACAGATACTTTGAACGAGTGTGGTTTTGTTGATGACACCATTGAGGCAATTAGAGGAAGGACTATTCATACGTATCACACAGAAGGTGCGGGTGGTGGACATGCACCAGACATTATGAAAATTGCTGGCGAAAAAAATATTTTACCGTCTTCAACAAACCCTACGAGACCGTACACTGTCAATACTCTGGATGAACATTTGGATATGTTGATGGTTGCTCATCATCTAAACCCTTCAGTACCAGAAGATGTAGCATTTGCAGAATCTAGAATTAGAGGCGAAACAATTGCTGCAGAAGATGTTTTACATGACATTGGTGCGTTAAGCATGTATTCTTCTGATAGTCAAGCAATGGGAAGAGTAGGCGAAGTCACTACTAGAGCATGGCAGACTGCAGACAAAATGAAAAAGATGGCAGGTCGACTAAAAGAAGAAAAAAATAATAATGATAATTTGCGTGTCAAGCGATATCTTTCAAAACTTACCATCAATCCTGCAATAACACATGGAATTTCAGATTATGTTGGATCACTTGAGCAAGGCAAACTAGCTGATGTTGTAATATGGACTCCACAGTTTTTTGGAATAAAACCAAGACTCATCATAAAGGGTGGTTTTATTGCATATTCTTTGATGGGTGATCCTAATGCATCTATACCCACACCAGAACCAGTTTATTATCGCCCTATGTTTGGTGCAATTGGTGCAGCTAAATATTCTACGTCAGTCACATTTACGTCAAAACTTGCGATAAGGAATGGAATAGTAAAGAAATTGGGACTACGAAAGAAGTTACTTCCAGTAAAGAATTGTAGAAATATAGGCAAGAAAGATATGAAATACAATAATCTGACGCCGAAAATCGAAATTGATCCTGAGACCTATGAGGTCAAAGTTAATGGGAAACTAGCTACTACAGAGCCAGCTGAAAGTCTATCTTTGGCTAGACTTTACAATTTATTTTAGTTCTATCAGGAACAATATTCTGGTTAAAATTGTCATTTTTATTTTTTTTTATAATCACGGATTATTCTAATGATAAGCCATGCTGCACCAACAGCTATAGTACCTACTCCTGCGCCAATATAATGCGGTTGTGATGGTTGTAATTGAGTCAAGCCCACACCTAAAAGTAGTAGAATCGCGGCAAACATTTCTTGTCTATTTACCATTGAAATGGTGTAGAAACCGGAATGTAATAAAATTTTTAGCTGTTTCTTAATTTGAAAAATATACTGTATATTACTTCATAGGTGTGCTACTTGCGCCTTCTTCAGCTGGAGCCCTATAATTTTTCAAGTCTTCGCCTGTGATCATGTCCTCTTCTGACGGAACATAATCGTTGACACCATGACTTTGTTTGCCTGGGTATTTCTTCTGCGTAGCAAGAGCCACTATTATGAAGAGTGCAAATGATATTGGCGGAGGTATCATTGTATCTAGTCCTGCCCACTCTACCGGAATGACGAAGAACATTAGCAATCTTAATGCCGAGCCAACTATGAGTGACGTAACAGCAGCAGGCATGTTAGCCTTTTTCCAAAACAGACCCAGCGTTAATGGTGCAAAGGCACCAGCAAACACAATATCAAACGCTAAGATCAAATAAATTCCCGGTTGCGGTATTAGATAACCTAGAATGAAAGCAGCAGCCATCACCGGTATAGTAAATATTCTAGTTGTAAGGAGCAATTTTTTATCACCCATTGGAGGTCTCTTCAACCATCTTCGCAGGATGTCTCTTTGAATTAGATTTCTTGAAATTACGCTAGATATTGCAAGAAGGCCTCCGTTTGCTGTTGACATAGCAGCCCCAAGCACACCCATTAGTATAGCTGCACCTATTGCAAATGGCATGTGGTTTATTGCCATTTGAGGCATGGCAAGGAACGGATCCTCAAGACCGGGCAAATAATACAACGCAACAATTCCCAACATGCTTGTGGGAATGACTGTGAATAGAGTTAATCCACCGCCCCAAAAAGCACCTCTTCGTGCAGTTTTTGGATCTTTGGCTGCAAAGACTCTTTCCATAAAGTCCAATGCAACAATATCACCTAGCGCCAGAGCCATTATTCCAGCCCAATTGATCAAAGCTCCACCTGCTAGGTCAGTTAGACCGGATAGATCCAAATAACCAGGTGGTGCAGCGCCAAGAATTGTGGCAAAGTCAACGCCAGCAAATCCTCCGGCAAAGAAGATAAACGCTACCCAAAATGCGCCAATAGCAAGATAAATCTGGAAAATATCCGTGTATGCGGAAGAGAACAGACCTCCTGCAAATGTATAGACCAGTACAACCAGAGCTGCGATGAGTATGCCCCAGAAAAAGTCAATGCCAAATACTGTCTCCAAAATAAAACCACTTGCGGCAAAATTTCCTGCAACTAGTACAACGAAACTTATTATCATTAAAACGCCAGAGATGCCTTCTGAGGCGTTTCCATATCTTCGGTAATAATAATCTGGAAGTGTAAACATTGATAAATTGTTGAGTCTCTTTGCGTAAAACAAGCCTGTAAGAATCAGACATGCTCCAAGTCCAATGGGAATAACTGCACCTGCCCAAAATCCAAATTGATAAACCAGAGCAATATTACCAAGAGATGAATTGCCATCAATTGATTGAGCCGCAAGCATTGTACCTACAAAGAATAATGGCAGGCTCTTTCCCGCGACCATGTATCTTCGGCTGCTTTTCTTGACTAGTCTATGAGTTAATACTCCGACAGTAATAGTAAGAATCAAAAATCCTATAATTGCAATGCCAAACCCGTCTAACTGTGCCATCTCATAGTGCTATAGTATGTATTTATTTAAATATTGCCGGATTTTAGCAAAAAAGCCATTTAACCTCATATTTTAATACTTGATTTACATTATAATGTACTCTGCAATCAATTTTTTAAATTAAAAAATTACAAAACCTAGAGTGGTTTCATTGTGTCGATAAGCCTTGCGTTAGTAACTTGCCCATCTTTTTCCATAATCACAAGATCAACAGTATATTTCAGATTATTTAACAGAAATGTTGTCTGAACGTCCCAAGAATCTCTTTTTCCTTTTTCTGGCAGTGCGAACAATTCTCTGATTTTAAAATCTTGTATACTGGTTCCATACAACGCTTCTATTGTTTTTCTTGATGCTTTTTCAATCTCTTCTTTTGTGCTAACCGAGGCCAACCGAGTTTCTATCTTTTGCAAATATAAAAATATAATGTTTTTTTTGCGATCGAAATATTTTGAAAATTAATTTAGATAGATTTAAAAAATACTACGCTTTACAAAGATGGAATAAAAATGGGAATGGAGTTTTACGGTGATTCGTACAAGGGCAATGACGAACCAATTTTTGTAGGCATACCAACTTTTCTAAAATTGCCTTGGCTTAGAAGCAAGGCGGAACTGGAAAAAGTAAAACCTGACATAGCTGTCATAGGTGAACCATTCGATTTTGGTACAACTATTCGTCCTGGCGCAAGATATGGTCCGCGAGCAATTCGTGCAGCCTCTACAGTGCCATCTCCACCGTATGAGCACTTTAACATTGAAACGGGTGTTGATCCTTTTGGCGTTTACAAGGTAATTGATTATGGCGATGTAAACGTCTCACCTGGTGATGTCATAGAATCTCACAGGAGAATGACTGACAAAGTAAAGGAGGTTCTCGACATAGATGGCATTCCAGTCATGCTTGGTGGTGATCATTCTATCACATTTGCAAATGTTAGAGCTTTTGCTAAAAAATACAAGAACATCGGTATGATACACATTGATACCCACGCTGATTGCGCACCGCAGGGACTCTGTGGTTTCAAGTATGATCATGGAGCACATATCAGAAGAATTATGGAATTAGGTTGCTTAAAGGGGAAGAACTACACTTTGATTGGTCCACGCGGTTACTGGCCAGGACCAGACTTGTACAAATGGATGGCAGACCAAGACTTTCAGTGGTTTACTATGCTCGATGTTGAAGAACTTGGAATTGATCATATTGCAAAGGAAGCTGCAGATAGAGCAAATGATAATGTTGATGCAGTTTACATCAGTTGGGATATCGACACTTTTGATCCTGCATATGCTCCAGGAACTGGTGAACCAGAACCAAATGGACTGACATCTAGAGAGGGGATGAGACTGATGAGACTTTTATCAACCTCCTTTGATCCAGACAAGTTTGCATTTGACCTTGTGGAAGTTGCACCAAACTATGACGTTAGTGATGGAAACTCGTACAATGGTGGAATTACATCAGGTTTGGCAAACAGGCTGATTGTAGAACTTTTAGCAGGATTGTCACTTACAAAGAAAGGTAAAACTGGAGGTAGTCCTGTAAGGCCAAAATTATATCGTGGAAAGGGACACACTTACGACTTTGGAAATGGTCCTAAGGCAAAAATTCCGAAGAGATAATGATTCATCTAAAGATTGAGGTAAAAGGCGAACCTGACGTTCCCCCTCTTACTAGGGTTTTTGAACATGATGATAAGACTGACGAACAAATTTTTTTTAGTTCAGTAGATATTGTTAAAGAAAAACTGACCAGAAATTTGAAAATCAACGCCAACGAGGCTCTCCTTGTTTACTGTGCCTATATTGTTAGTGAATTACGTGGTGGAAAACGTGAGGACATAATTGAAAAGAATTCATCAAAAATTCTATCAGCACACAACGTTATGATTGGAGTTCCAGAGACTCTTAGAAAAATTACTTTCGAAGCAATGATTGACGACCTTCCAAAACAAGTCATAATATTTGATGAACCTATCCCAATTAGCAATTATATCTTAACAACAAAACAGCACTAGGAAGAGATTTGGTTGGTTGAAGAATTAATTGCACAGTTCCAGACAATGACACCCATTCTTATAATGGTAGCTGGACTTGCAATAGGATTAGAACATGCTTTTGAAGCAGATCATGTAGCTGCAGTTGCTACACAAGTTTCAAAAAGAAAATCTGATTCCATATCTTTAGCCCAAAGTTTAAGAAAAAATGTATTCAAGTCATCTTTACTTGGAATTTTTTGGGGCGCTGGTCATACAACAACACTATTCCTTGTAGGTTTACTTGTCTTTGTACTATCAATACATATACAAAATAATATTTTCATGAGCTTTGAATTTGTTGTTGGGATTATGTTAGTTGTTCTTGGTTCAATGGCTTACTTGAATAAGAGTATCTTCAAGCTTAGACATGTTCATCCCCACATACACGAAGATGGCACTATCCACACTCATCCTCACAAGCATGAAGAGGAACACCAACATGGTCACAAGTCGTATGTTGTAGGATGTGTACATGGACTTGCTGGCAGCGGGAGTCTTGTAGTTTTAATAGCAAGCAGTCTTGGTAGTCTTGAATTGATTTTATCTTTCATTTTGATTTTTGGTATTGGTTCTATGTTTGGCATGGCTATTATCAGCGGACTAATTGGTTTGCCATTTGCATTTACAGCTAATATTACTAAAGTAAACAAGATATTGCGATACGTTGCAGGTAGCGCAAGTTTACTGATTGGAATTAATATAATGTACCAGATGGCCATTGTAAAAAATCTATTTGGTATCTGAACTTTTTAAATCGTTAAATATTGTGCCTAAAATCTTTCTGTTTTTATCTTGTACAATATAAGGAAGAATTACGTTTAGGTATTTAATGCAAAAAGACCGAATGTCTGAATGGTTTGTTCCAAAGTTTGGCTCTAAAAACTTCAGACTGGGAGTTGGAATCTTATTTTTACCATACACTGGAATGGTAGTATCATTTGCAGCATGGGGTTCTTTTGCAAGTAGTTTTTCATTAGAAAGACTTGTAGCCGTTTGCGTTTTGTATTTTCTTGCACTTGGCGTATCTGCGCACTGCCTTGATTCACTTGGTAGTAAAACCAAACCATGGGGAAATTTATCAAAAAAGAATGTCTGGATAGTGTCACTACTTTCCTTAGCAGGAGCTTTTACAATTGGTTTATACTATGCATTTTTGGATTCATCACTTTTGTTTCCAATAGGAATTGCAGAATCGTTCTTTCTTTTTGCATATAATCTAGAACTGTTCAGAGGAAGATTCCATAACAATACGGTATTTTTTATTTCTTGGGGAATACTTCCTGTCCTAGCGGGATCTGCAATTCAGACAAACACCATTTCATTAGAAGCGCTTGTCATGTCCGGCATAGCTGGTTTTTTGAGCTACATTCTCATTAAGACGTCACGAAGATACAAGGAGTTAAAGCGTCAATCTGTGGCTTACTCTGAAATATGCAAAAAAGAAATTATTCTAAAACTTGTCAGCGTAGGAGTTATTGCTGGAACAATAGCTTACTTTTTCTTAAGACACATTTAATTGAAATAATTGTTTTACTATACTCATGGCATTAACTCTGGACCTTTTAGCAAAGACTCTCCTGGATGCACCAATAGGATATGTAGAACAGACACTTGCCGAGATTCTAAAAAAACCTGTGCGTATAGATGTAGTTGAACAGAATTCAACATCAGGAACAAGATATGTAAGAAAGGTGGTGATATCGGCTGGTCAGTTTCCAATTGTTAGCGCAGTAGTACAATTTGATTCTAAAATTGTTTCAAAACTTGTAATGTCAGATTTACTACAAAAAAAAGAAGGCATAGGTAATATACTTAGAAAAAACAATATTTTAGCGCGACGTAATGCAGTTTCAATTAATTTTGATCCTGATGGAAAAAAAATAACGCGAAGTTATGAGATATTACATAGTGATTCTATCTGGTTTCAAATATGTGAAGAAATAAGATTAGATTTGTTGAGTGCCTGTCAGGATGGCTGATGTTCCCCACGTTAAAGATTGTATAGTTGTTTGCAGTCCGTGTTTTTTCATTATATTTTCATAGTCAGATAACCATCTTGTTGATCTAATCAATTTTGGAAGATTTGTAAATACATCTTTCCAGCTTGGTACTAGACATCCTATTAGTTTCAATACTATGAAACAGAGATTCCATAATCCTCTAACGGCCTGATTTTTAGGATAGATAAAATCATGCAGGATTATTTTACCGCCAGTATTGAGATGATTTAGGCATACACTGATGAGAGTATCTGGATTGCAATATTTTGGAATGTATGAAGATGTTATGCAGTCAAATTTGCTATCAAGATTTAGTTTTTCTGCATCTTGTCTTAAAAACGAGATGTTGTCATGTGGTTTTAGCTTTGTTCTTGCCACATTCAGATAACTTTCTGTAACGTCAATACCCACTATTTTCGAGTCAGGAAAATTTTCAGCAATTTGAAATGTTAGTATTCCTGTTCCACAGGCAAGATCAAGTATTGAATTGCAATTTGGAATTTTTTTAAGAATTTCTTTCTTCCAATATTTGTCTTTTCCAAAGGTTGCCAAGTTAACTACTTTGTCGTAAGTATGTGCTGTTTTGTCAAAAAACTGCGGTACTAGATCCTTTGGAGATTCAGCTTTCAACAAGATATGATTTTCAAATCCCACCTTAAAGCGATTCGATTACCAGTTCAATTCAAAAAACCAGAACAACTGATAAATTGGACAGATCCCAAATTAGTTCATGCTTGCATATGATTATCCATTGTATAGACCGCCCTCAGAGGCAAATTCACTCATATTTCAAGTGACTCTTGGATGCTCTTTTAACGTCTGCTCTTTTTGCAACATGTACAGAACAAAAGAATATGCAGAAAGGCCATGGGATGAAATAAAGATGGAGGTTGATCTTGCTGCAAAGCATATTCCTGATTCAAAAAGAATTTTTTTGGCAGACGGCGATGCGCTAAATCTGTCAACAGAAAGAATGCTTCAGATCTTGGATTATATCTATCAGAAATTCCCTAAATTAGAACGTGTGTCTTGCTATGCCATGCCAAAGAATTTACTTGAAAAAACTCCTGAAGATTTGAAAAAGCTCTATGATGCAGGTCTTAAAATGTTCTATATTGGAATAGAAAGTGGTTCTGATATAATATTAAAAAAGGTCACAAAGGGAGCCACTTATCAAACAACAATCAGAGCCTGTCAAAAGGCAAAGGATGCAGGATACACGCTTTCATGTATAATAATACTAGGTCTTGGAGGAAAGACCTACACAAAAGAAAATGCTGTTGATACAGCTAGGGTAGTTAGTGCTGTTTCTCCAGATTACCTTGGTGCTCTTACATTATATCTTGAAGATGGAATTAAAGACGAGTTTATGACAAAATTCAAAGAACCATTTATTCCGGTAGATGATGTTGATGTCTTAGATGAGCTAGAAATTCTTGTAAGTAAAATAGATTCCAAAAAACCAATTGTTTTCAGATCAAACCATGCTTCTAACGCCTACGCAATAGGCGGAATACTTCCGGCAGAAAAAGATAGGTTATTGCAAGAAATTTCTGCCCTAAAGACACACCCAGAATTTTGCAGGCCGAAGGAAGTCAGAGGATTTTAAATGGGTCCACAGGGATTCGAACCCTGGATCTTCGCCGTGTAAGGGCGACGTCATAACCAGCTGGACTATGGACCCAAGCAAAGCTCCTATTTAAAATGCATTTAAACTTTGAGAATTTCATAAAAAGAAAAATGCAGAAATTATCATTACCCTGAAATTTGATAAAAACTCTGTTGTGAAATCAGTTATTTTGTTGAAAGTTGATGCATCCGGTTATTTCTTTACATAGTTTTTCGTTGTGCACAAGTCCTACATCTGGGACATATTGTAAAATGTGGTTTGTGTTCTTGTCCTTGAATAATTCACCTTGTTCTAGATCTTTCAACTATCTATACCTCAAAAAAAAGACATCGTGTTGTATCCATGTGTACTATTCTGAATTCAAGATATTAAAGAATACGTAGAAATTCTTCTAAACGTCTCATGTATTTTTCAGGCACAAGTAAATTCATTCTAGCTGTATTTGATGATAGATGAGACCTAGTAATCTTGCCTATCTTGACTTTTACCCAATGCTTTATACAAGGATTTTAAGAGTTGTAATAAAGTTTTGAAAAATCTAGTCATTGCCAAGTTTGGAGGAAGTGCTATAGGAACAGATGGCGATCTAATCCCAATTATAATCAAAAGAATAAACGAACTAAAAAAAGATGCAAAAGTGATTGCTGTATTTTCAGCCCCTTTAACTTCATCTGATGGAAAACAAAGATCACTTACAGATATTGCCCTTGCGCTTGGCCAAAGAGCACAGACAGGGCATTCTGTAGATGTTGAAGAGCTGAGAAAGCCATATCAGAAAATACTGGGGTTTGTTGATAAAAAATACCAAGAGGAATGCAAAAAAATAATTGATTCTTTTTTGGAAAAATCCTTTCAAGCCATAAAACAAGCTACGGAAGAAAAAGAATTTGTTAATGAAACAAGATCACGTGCACTTGCCTATTCAGGAGAGATCCTTATGTCGTATGTCATGGATTATATTCTAAAAAGTGCTGGCATAAAATCAAGTGTGATAGGTTTTGAAACGTGGCCTATAATAACAGACAAAAACATAGAATCTGCAAACTTTCTTGCAGGTCAGTCTGTCCAAAATATAGCATCCACAGAAGCATTGTTGGAAAAAAATGATGTATTATCAATAGGTGGATTCATTGGTAAAACTGAAGATGGATTAGAAACAACATATGAGAGAGGTGGTTCTGATAGAACTGCTGCGGATCTTGGAATACTATTAAGTAAAAAATACAATGCTAGTATAGATTTTGAAAAAGACAGTGCTGTGCGTTCTGCAGATCCCAGAATAGTAAAAGATAAGCTTGAAGACATAAACCAGCTTTCCTACAACGAAGCAAGAATTGCAGGCATGTTTGGCATGAAGATACTTGATCCAATAGCAATCAAAGAGATCGTGGAAAATGGCGTAGACATGCCAATAATAATAACAGACATGAATAATCCAAAAAAGACTACTACCATAAAACGAAAACCGGTGAACAAAAATGGCCATCCGCTCAAGATAATCACGGGAAAGAGAAACTGTGCGATCGTACGAATTGAAAGTGTTGCAGCACGGAGATTATTTGATTCGCTTGAAAAGGACAAGAGATACAGCGAGTTTATAGTTTTATCGCCATTTACAAAAGACGACATAGAGTTTACCAGAATATTATTCCTTGATGCAGATTATGTTAAACGTAATGAAAGGTACATACTTGCATTTGATTCGCTAGCTACTATAACCTACAATAGAGGAGTCATAACTTTGATAGGTGATGAGATGTGGCGTGTCCAACAAATTGCATCTAAGGCCAGCTCTAAGATAGGCGAAGCGGGTCTTAACATACTAAACATGGATGCACAGGAAGAAACTTCACGAATTATAATAGTCATGGAGGATGCTGGAGATAACATAGAAAAAGCAATTCGTGCAGTACATGCAGAAAGATCAAAGATCAAGTTTGTATAGATAAAATTAAAATCATCAAAAGCAGTTGGCCCCTACAAGTCTTTACCTGTAGAAGCCAAAGTGGGTTTGTTCTTGGGCCTCGTATCTAGAATCAGCCCGGCGTTACCCAAAACACGCTCTAGTGTATAATATGTAAAGGGAATATTTAGACCTGATCTATATAGTTCCTCTAGAAATGTAGTTATCTACAGCCCAAATGATAAGACCGGCAACTATCAATACATACCACTTCCAATTTCTTTTGTGCAAGAAGGTGTCTTTTGATGAGAGATTCTCATCTTTCATAGTAGACAAGCGAATCTTTCTCATCTCAAAACCTTGCCCTATCAAACCCAATACCAAAAGTGCAACGGCTACAAATGGCAATATCTGTTCCATGTAATACGACTATTCTCAGCCTAATTTTAAATTACCAGGCTTACTGCCCTTTTCTTATGAAAGAAGTTGGCAAGATATGGATGAATGGAAAACTTGTACCATTCAAGGATGCTAAGGTGCATGTGCTAACTCATGCTTTACATTATTCTACAGCAGTCTTTGAAGGAATTAGATGTTATAACACTCCAAAAGGCTCCATGATATTTCGCTTACCAGAACATGTTGATAGGTTATTCAGCTCTGCTAAGATGTATTCCATGAAAATACCATATTCCAAAAAACAAATTTCTGATGCCATAATAAAAACAGTAAGAAATAGCACTATGAAGGAGTGCTACATCAGACCGATAGTATACTATAGTTACGGCATGCTTGGGTTAACACCAACTGCAAACAAAATTGACGTTGCCATAGCATGTGTAGAAGCATTACAAGAATATACAAAAGCTGGAAAAATTCGTGGAACGCGCTGCAAAATTTCAAGGTGGGTACGGATTGATTCCAGATCTCAACCTATGCAGGCAAAGGCAGCCTCAAACTATGCAAATGCTGCACTAGCCAGAGTTGAAGCGCTAAACGAAGGTTATGACGAATCCATAATGCTAAATTATGATGGCAAGGTAGCCGAAGGAAGTGCAGAAAACATATTTCTTGTAAACGATGGCAAAATGTTTACTCCGCCCTTAAGTGCTGGCATATTACCTGGCATAACTAGAGCTAGTGTTATAGAGATAGCAAAATCTGAGAAATTATCTATTACAGAAAAGAATGTGGATGTGAAGGATCTATATTCTGCAGATGAGGTATTTATGACTGGAACTGCATCAGAGATAAAACCAGTCACAGAGATCAATAATAAAGCCATAGGAGATGGCAACCCGGGCAAACTAACCTTAAAGCTGCACAAGATCTTCATGGATGTCGTGTCTGGAAAGGATAGACATTTCTTAAAGTGGCTTACACCAGTCTAAGCAAAAATTAAGTTGAAAGATTCAATTACATCAAGACTTCAACCAGACATATTGGTGCTATCAATTGTCGACGAACACAAGCCCAAGTGTTACCTTTGCCAAGAGATATTTGAAAATATTGAGGAATTAAGAAAGCATCAAGAAATGGCACACAAAGACTTTGTTGAATATCATCGCAAAAAGCAGGATTATTCTCCTGCTCCCGGGGATGTAACCGTATTTTAAAAATAGAGAATAGCCTATGGAATTTAAAATTGAAAAAGATGACTCACGGATCTGTTGGTTCTGCAAAAAAGGGCGTCATAATGATTGCATGAAAAAAATTCCAATAGATGCCATGTCAGAGGGGCCACATGATTGCACCTTTGACACAAAGCTTGTAGATTGCCAGTGTACGCATTAGGTTATTTTTAACTTACAAGATAGCGGGTCTAGTGGGATTTGAACCCACGACATAGGGATATCTCTGAAAGATCATAAGAGTCCCTCGCTCTACCTGGCTGAGCCATAGACCCGCAAAATAGCAGACCTAAGTTCGTTATTTAAACTTGAGCAAGAAAAATTTTAGTTATTGACAGTTTCAATTTGTGAATACTTTTCTAGTATTTTTGTCAATACTGTAGAAACCGGTGCATTGTGCATCTTTTCTTTTTCTGCGAGAAGTTTTCTGTATGCATCAAGTGTAATGTAAACTGGAATAGAACCATTTCCTTCTAGCAATCCTCTAACTTTGTATAGCGCAGTTTCCATTCCTTTTTCTGCAGTCTTGGCAAATTTGATCTTGTTTAGAATTCCACCAAGTGGTCCAAAGGGCATTTCATAGTTTACGGTCATGGTAAGTTTTGTCAGCTTGTCTTCAAGTGACTTGAACTCAGTTACAATATTCCATTTTTTGAATGGACCTTTAATCATTTTTGCAGCAATTCTTTCTTCTTGTATAAATTCGGTTGTTTCACAGTCCCACTCTAGTCTTTTACCATCAAAGTCTCCTATCACTCTAAATGTAGTTCCAACACCCATTCCTGCCTTTACATCCATTGGCACTACAGTCATGCCAACTCGTTCTTCAAACTGGTCAGCAATATGTTCTGGTCTTGCAAAATATGTGAAAACGCTAGAGAGCGGAGCCTTGATATCGATTGTTTTACTAACAGTAGTCAACGCTGTTGCAACTTCTTTTCAGTCTAGATTTAAAGCTTTTGTTAATTTTCAGAAAAAAGACACAGTTCTAATATATTAAAGAAAATTACATTTGAGTTAATGAACTTAGATCGTCTTTTAATTGTGTTATTTTTTGGTTTTTTGATGATCCCTCCAATTTATGATGCAAGTGCCCATCAATTATTCAACTCTGCAGATGAAAGAATAGGCAACTACAGAGTTCAGATTGCGACTTTGCCTGAAATCCCTGCCGTGAACGAAAAGTGTCAGATCCTCTTCAGGGTTTTAGATAGTGACGACAAAGAGGTAGACAGATTCAGGATGGGAATCAGGATATACTATAATGATCTTTTAGTTGATACATTACCTCCACAGTACCACGAAAACGGTCACTGGGAAACTGATTATGTTTTCCATGAACCTGGGAACCATATCTTTAGGGTCGACCTTTATGATGCAGGAGAAAACGGCAACGTGTTAACTTACACATTTAATGTAAGTACCTTAAACCCCTTTGGGTTCATTTTTTATTATACGGTGATTTCTGGTGGCATAGCTGGTATTGGAATAATGATCTGGGCTATTTTGTCAAAGAAAAAGGCAAGAGCTAAACTTTAGCTTGTACTGAGACTCTTCCTAATCTAAAGGCAAAAAGTGTTGTAAGTAGAGTCATTGCAAAAAGCAAAATTCCAATGCCAAGATGTACTGCTACCAGTAATGCATGCAGCTTCAAATCAATAACTATTGCACCAAGTGTAATTTGTGTGACTACAAAAATTGCGGCAAGTGTTGCAGTCAGTTTTATTTTTCTATCAGCTCCTTTTGCTAACCAACTGCCAACCGCAGTTGCAATGATCAAAACTCCTGTTGTTGCTGCAATAAATCTGTGTGACCACTCAATCACATAGTCTTCATTTGGAAGAATTCCACTTGGGCATAAAGGCCACTCTGGGCAAGAAAGACCAAGGCCACTTGCAGAAACGTAGCCTCCGATAAACATCAATGAGTATAAAACTGCAAGAGACGCGAGTGATAGATATTTTAAAATCATTATTATTCTACAATAAAGTTTCCTTTCATGCCCTGCTGAGCATGCCCTGGAACCGTGCAGATGTAATAATAGTTGCCTGGAGCACCTGCAGTAAACGTAACCTCGCCTTCCTCATTTGGCTTTATTGGATTGTTAGGATCCTTGACTGTTGTACCAGAAACAACACTAGCCGGATCATCAGCATTTGTCACGACACCAAATGCGTGAAACGACTTGCCTATATTTTTGACATGAATTGTTACAGAATCACCAGACTTTACTTTGATATCTGGATTATGTCCTTCCTCACCTGGAAGTGCGTTAAATGCAAGAGTTTTGAAGTCTGAGCTTTCAAGAAAGTTTAAGCTGAATGAAACTTTGTTTCCTGTTGGTGGAGCTGCTTGACCAGCTGGTTTTGCTTCTTCAACTATTATTTTTCCTTCCATTCCCTGTTCTCTGTGACCTGGAACTGCACAGATATAGTAGTAGGTTCCTGCTTTCGACGGAATAAATGATACTTGGCCTCCTGCACCTGGCTTAAGTGGACTACTGGCAGTTCCTATCTCAGTACCGCTTATTGCAGGTCCTGTTCCTTCTGTTGCATCGGTGACAGCAAATGCATGGAATGATTTTCCGCCATTTGTAACATCAAAGACTATCTTATCACCAACATCTGCATGAATTTCTGGGTCATGATTTGGTTCACCAGGTAACGAATTAAATGCCATTGTCTTGAAGTCAGGCGATTCAATAAATTTTAGTGATACATTGATTGTTTCTCCAGTTTCTGTTGCCGCTCCGGTTGTTACCGCTTTTTGTCTTGCAACTGCTGGTGGCAAAGAGATCCAGTAGTCCCACATTGAAAAGAAAATTGCAGCGCCAACTATCATGATTCCAATCGTTATGGCCAGCATCTTACCCATTCTTGCTGGAGTTGTCCTCAGTATTGGTTCTTCATGTTCTGTATGACTCATGTCTATCTCCTAGTGGTGTGGTGTCTTTGCTTGGTGAGGATAGTAATATTTTCCGCCAATTCCAAATGGATCATCCATGTTGGCTTCTTTTCCTTTGTAAGAGCTGCGAATTATATTAATTAAGAATATCACCATACTGATACCAATCAACATTGCGCCTACACTAGCAATTTGGTTCATTGCAATCCATTCTGGAAATGCCGGATAATCGAAGATTCTCCTTGGCATGCCATACAGTCCTAGAAGGTGTTGTGTAAAGAAGACTATTGATGCACCGATGAATGCAAGAATAAAGTGCCAGTCTGCAAGCTTCTCGTTGTACATCCTGCCGGTAACAAATGGGAAGATGTAGTAAAAGAACCCAATAGAACCAAATGCAATGGTTCCAAAGACAAACAGGTGGAAGTGACCAACTACCCAGTAAGAGTCGTGAGTGATAAAATCAAGTGGCATTGCAGTATTAAGAACCCCACCCGCACCTGCAGCAAAGAATAGAGCAATTCCGCCTACTGCCCATTTCATTGGTGCTGCGAATCTGATTCTTGCACCCCACATTGTTGCCAAGAAATTAAATACATGCATCGCAGATGCTGGCACTGCTGCCAAGGTTCCAACCATAAATACCGTTTTTTCTGTAAATGACATACCTGTAGAATACATGTGATGTGCCCATGAAGCAAAGCTTACTATGCTAAGCAGTACAAATGCAGCAATTCCCGACCCCTGACTGAAAATAGGTTTTCTTGAAAACCTAGGAATTATCTCGTACATCATGCCAATAGCTGGAATAACCATGACGTAAACTTCAGGATGGAATGTAAACCAAAAGAGGTGTTGATATGCTATAGGATCTCCCCCCATTGCCGGGTTGAAAAAGCCGGAGACACCTAGTCTGTCTGTAAGTAGCATCACAAGCGCGGCTGCAAATGTGGGCATTGCAACAAGCATTATCAGAGAAGAAGTCAGAATTGACCATGCAAGTAAGGGCATCTTGCTCAGGGGCAAATCAGGATGCTTGCATCTTAGAATTGTAACGATAAAGTTTACTGCTCCAAGAATTGATGAAACTCCAACTATTTTGAGTCCAAATATCCACATGTCTGCAGCAGGACCTGGTGCCCGAATAATGGAATAAGGCGGATATGCGTTCCAAGTGGTGTCTGAAAAGCCAAGCCAGATAAGTGCGCTCCCTACTGGAATCATCCAAAATGCAATTGCATTTAGTTTTGGATATGCCATGTCCTTGTATCTTACCATTATCGGTACGAGATAGTTTCCTATTGCAGAAGCAAATGGAAGTATGAAGAGAAATATCATGGTGGTTCCATGTACGGTAAATATTCTGTTAAATGTCATAGAGTCTGAAATTATCTGAGGACCTGGAAGGAATAGCTCTGCACGCATTGCAAGAGCAAGTGCACCGCCCATAAAGAGAAACGCTACTGACGTTATCAG